>Ga0123354_10006856_pt1 | contig 17006 bp, 12 predicted proteins | sample TergutLab28metaG_2_FD_97872 | JGI IMG/M metagenome (GOLD analysis project Ga0123354, IMG submission 97872) | Labiotermes labralis P4 segment gut microbial communities from Petit-Saut dam, French Guiana - Lab288 P4 | ecosystem: Host-associated > Arthropoda: Insects > Digestive system > Gut ...
GGTCGGTATATGCCGAAATCAGACTGGCCGGTATATGCCGAAATCGGCAGCCCCGACATGACTGGGTTCTGGCCTGATTATGCCGAAATCGAAATGGCCTGAATATGCCGAAAGGTGACACCCCTTCCAAAGAGAGTCGCCGAAACCCCGCCCCTTCGAGCCGGGGTTCATCTTTCCGCCCTGAAGGGCGGGGTTTCAAACCGAAATCAGTTTTACGATGAAGCGGAGGCTGAGGCAATGAGGCAGCGCGTTACCAACATTGATCAAAAAACAGCGCACCTCGGCGAACTTCTCAGCGAAACGAGCGCGCCAGGGGCGCTGATGCGGAGCATCAAGGCGATGGAGGCCGAGCGCGAGCGGTTATCGATGGCGCTTGAAGGGATGGACTCAGGCAAAGCAGCTGACCAGGCACTGCGAAACATCACGCCAAGCGATGTTCGGAAGCTGCTTCGCGGGATCGCGGAGGATATAGGCGCAGCCACCCCGGAGGAACTCCGGGACGCGCTGCGCGATACTGTGGAAAAAGTCGTTCTGACCCCCACAACTTACGATGCCGAAATTCATTTCCGCATCGCACCCGCCCAAAAAAGCGGGGTATGTATGGCGTCCCCACGGGGATTCGAACCCCGGTTATCGCCGTGAAAGGGCGGTGTCCTAGGCCTCTAGACGATGGGGACGCAGTTTCGAAGCCTTTTCTTCCTGGTGGAGGTAAGCGGGATCGAACCGCTGACCTCTTGCATGCCATGCAAGCGCTCTCCCAGCTGAGCTATACCCCCGACGAAAGAGGGCGCATTGTAGTGTGCGTTTCGGGGTCTGTAAAGTGCCTAAAATCTCATGTTCTTCTAAAAATCGGTGCAGTGCCTGCGCCCGTTACATTTTCTCTGTCGCGGGCAGGTCGTCGGGGCTCAATGCGATCCTGCGACGGCAGGTTCAGGGCCTTGGATATAATGATCCGCTAAAAGCACTGTAAGGAAGTATCGCCGCCATGCCGCTCAAGGAAATTCGTATGCCCAAGTTTCCCGAGTGTTGGGAGAGTTGCGGTAATTGCGCGCAGGGTACGGTGTTTGTGCTCGAAGTTCTTGTCGCGCCTGGCGACCGCATCGCGTGTGACGATACGATCCTTATTCTGGAAACCGGCAAGGTTGCGCTCGATATCCCTTCGCCATGGGCCGGAACCGTGCAGGAGGTACGGATTGCCGAAGGCGACACGGTTAGCGAGGGGGGGGTGTTGATGACGCTGCTTGAGCCTTGACGCCCGCCATTTATGGAGGGCGCCAGACTGCTGACGAACTCCCGGGAAAACGGGCAGGGCGGCTGCACCCTGTTCGCCATATACCATATAGGTTGTGGTGAGCTTGCGAACCCCAGCGTTGCCGCCATTTCCCTTGGCCCTGCACGCTGGGGTTCGCTCTGCTCACCCCATCCTATGATTTACGGATATTGTGATTTGTGCAGCCACCTCGCCCCCTGGCATGCTGATCAAATGGTGGCGCAGGCCGGACAAACCGCGAAGCGGCGCCCTCCGACGGTTGTACCGCCCGATGCGGGAGCATCGCAAGATGAAATGAGCAATGGTGACGCTTCGCGTCAGAGGGTTACACCCGACGGATGGCGGTCTTCGGCCTTATTCGCCCTACGATTCACTTTGGGCTGCGTTTGCCGCCAACTATGATGTTGGGATGCAATCGCCCTGGGTTACGGGGGCATGCCTTCTCTCCCTCTCTCACTTTGTTACCCTGTAAGAATATACGTTCAACCGTTATAAACTTGGTTTTCGGTTCTTTTCAGAATGGTTTTGTGACTTGCCTCCTCGAAAAGCGTTGCAGCAAACAGTACATTGATGCGGCTCTGAGAAAGGGAACGTGGTATGAAACTGGCCTGGAAGCTTTCCATTCCGCAAATGTGCATTGTTGTAAGCATTGGGTTGATGAGTTTTTTCGTGATCCGTGCCTCAGTGAACAGCCTGCGTGAGCAATACGTCAAGGATGTTGTTGAAAGCCGCTTTCAGCACTTTATCAGAGGCATTGAAGCCAACGAACAGGAAGCGGTCAAGCTGACTTCGTTGATTGCGCGCCATCCGTCTGTGATGAAGGCGTATGAAATAGCTCTTTCTGGGGATACTGATGACGCCTATTCGCCACAGGCTCAGAGCGCGCGCGAACTGTTGCGTAAAGAGCTTGCCTTCACGCTGGACAGCTACAAAGAACAGGTTGGGAATAAATTGCAGTTGCATTTTCATTTACCCAATACCCGCAGCCTGGTTCGTCTATGGCGCGACAAAAACACCTGGATTAACGGAGAACCGCTTGATGCTTCTGACGACCTTATTGAATATCGATCCACAGTTTCAGAAGTGATCAAGACCGGCAAGGCGGTCAAAGGCATTGAGCTTGGAAGCGGCGGACTTGCGATTCGCGGGGTGATTCCCATCAAAGCGCCGGACGGTAGGCTGCTTGGATCCGCGGAAGTCCTCCAGGACTTTCAGTCTGTTCTGGATACTGTCACGGGAGATGGAAAAGTCGAATTTATCCTGTATGTGAATAAGGAGAGGGTTTTTATTGACATGGATAAGAAAAACCCGACTGCTATTGCTATGGACATGCGGGATCCGGTGAAAAATCCCCACAAGGGGGATTTTGTGCTCGCTAAAAAGACAAAAGATGGTGCCAGTGATTCGTTGATTACTCCCGAATTGCTGACCAAGGGAAAATACGGTGAAGTCATTGAATACCATGGCTCCATAGCCCTCGCTACGCTATCCATAAACGATTACCAAGGAACACAGCTCGGTGTTCTGGTTTGTGCCATAAGCACCGAGGTCGTGACCCAAATTGAGAACAGGGCCTTGATTACTTTGGGACTTATGCTGATGGTCATGGTCATAGGGCCTTCTGTATCGCTTTTACTGAGTTTGCGTGTGCTGGTGACCAGCCCGCTAAACAGAATCAAGACAAAGATTAAGGACATTGCCGAGGATCGCGCCAACCTCAGCGAGCATATCCTGAGCCGCCAGAGGGATGAAATCGGCGCCCTGGTCAAGTGGTTCAATATGCTGACCACTAAAGTGAACACCATGATGGGTCGAATTGCTGCTGAAAGCGCACGATTCGAGGCAATGGTTCACTGGTATGTGTCTATTCTTGATGCCATACCCCTTCCTATTTCCGTTCAAGACGAAGATGCGAAATGGACATTCGTGAACGCGGCTGTTGAGAAATGGGTGGGGAAACCGCGAAAAGATCTCCTGGGCCTGCCTTGTAGCACCTGGGGCATCAGCATTTGCAATACCGACAAGTGCTCTATTGCCTGCGCAAAGCAGGGGATAACACAGACACGCTTTCGCCAAGGAGAGGCATCCTACAAGATAGATGTTGTCACTTTCAAGGACTTAAATGGGGAATCTGCGGGCTATATCGGGGTGATGCAGGAATTGACTCAATTGGAGCAGATGGCACGAGAGCAGGCGGAGGCGGTGTCCGCCAACCGTGCCAAGTCCACCTTTCTGACCCAAATGAGTCATGAGATCCGCACGCCGATGAACGCGATTTTGGGCGTTGCAGAAATTCAACTACAGCATGCAGATCTCTCGCCCGAAACAAGGAAAGCTTTCGACAGAATTTACGCTGCGGGTTATACGTTGCTTGGTATTATCAACGATATCCTGGATCTGTCTAAAATTGAAGCAGGTAAACTGGAATTGGTGCCCACTCCCTACGAAATCATGAGCTTCATCAGCGATACTGTGCAACTGAACTTGATGCGCGTTGCTAATAAACCGGTTGAATTCAAGCTTCAACTGGACGAAAACTTGCCGTTGAATCTCGTCGGTGACGAACTGCGTATCAAACAGATCCTGAACAACATACTCTCCAACGCGTTTAAATATACGGAGGCAGGTGAGGTCAGGCTGTCGGTTGCCGTCGAATACTACGAGAGCGGAGACCGGGAAGTGACGCTTGTGTACCGTGTGAGCGATACAGGATTGGGCATGACGGAGGAGCAGGTGGAAAAGCTGTTCGAGGAGTATTCCCGTTTTTATACTAAAACTAGTCGTCCGGTCGAGGGCACGGGGTTGGGGATGAGTATTACCCGGCATTTGGTACATATGATGGGCGGCGAGATTTTTGTGAAAAGCGAGCCGGGACGGGGGACGACATTTGCCGTGCGTTTGCCGCAAGGCAACCTTGGCACTGGCAGGTTAGGCAGGGAGTTTGCCGAAAGCCTGGAATGCTTTGGCGGTGGCGAGCCATACTTCAAAAAGAAACAGATTGTGCGTGAGCCGATACCCCACGGCAGCGTGCTGATCGTGGATGATTCGGAAACAAATTTGTATGTCGGCAAAGGGCTAATGGCGCCATACGGTTTGAAGATCGACACCGCCCTGAGCGGTTTTGAGGCTATTAATAAAATCAAGCAGGGAAAAAAGTACGATATAATATTTATGGATCATATGATGCCCGATATGGATGGTATTGAGGCTGCCAGGATCATTCGAGATCAGGGGTACTCTAATTTAATAGTTGCGCTTACCGCAAATGCTGTGTTGGGGCAAGCGGAAATATTTTTGCAAAACGGGTTTGACGGCTATATTACCAAGCCTATAGATACGAACCAGCTTGATGCCGTGCTTAGCAAGCTGGTTCGTGGCAAGTAAAAGCTGTCAAAAGCCCAGGCAGGCGACGTAAGCCGCGCCGTCATCAAGGCTGGTGATGCTGACCGGCGGGCCTGCGGTGGTGATTCCGGCGCGCATCGTACCCGTTGCGGGATCACCATCATCCAGTGTGCTGTCAAGTTGGCGAACGAGTTTGCCGGGAATGCCCGCCGAACAGATCACATAGCTGCCTGACACGCCCAAAGGGGCTGCCGAGCCGCCGGATTGGATGCCGATACGCCCGCCTGCGCTGTTGAGGGGCAGGAAACTGGGGTTGGCAGTATCGGTTGGCCCGGTGGCAAGGTTCGCAAACCGGACATGCTGCCAGAAAAAAATGCTTTCGACAGATGCCGTGGCGGCTGCATCCCAGTCGCCGTCGATGGCCCCGTTTGCGTCACCGGCTTTTACGCAGTTGGGGGTGCCCGACGGGCAGACATGCTCTGCTGCGCGGATATCGTCACCCGGCAGGGCGCGGAACTTATCCTGATAGGCGTAGAGAATCGTCTGTGTGTTACTGAAATCTTTGGCAAGGTTTTTCACTTTGGCGCTGTTGATGAGTTCCTGGCCTTTGAGGACTCCGCCGATCAACAGTCCGATGATGACAAGGACGATTGAAATTTCGACAAGGGTGAAACCGGCTTGTCCGGCGGATGGTTTTGATCTCATTGCGATTCTCCTTTTCCGATTGGGGTGATGATGAAAAAAACGCGAACGTTACAGCCGCCCGCCACGGGCGAGGCGGGCAATGAAAAGCGGATGCCCGATCCAGCGCAGCATGTCATCGAAGGCGGGTGTCGGTTCCCCGGCTTCAAATAGAGGCGAGGCGGGCGAATAATGGGCATTGAGTCCGTCGGGGTGCAGGTTTGGCCCGGTTGAGAAAACGACGGCAACGATGCGGGAATCCGATGTGCTGACCAGGTTGCCCTCGTGATCCTTGATCTGGATGTGGCCGCTTGGCAGGGTGGAAAGCGAGATTGTGCCTTCGACGAAATTTTTGTCCGGTCGATAGTGCCAGTGCCCTGCCCACGACTGGTTTGCGCTGGTGCGCGGGTTGCTCCAGGGGTCATGGGCAGGCAGCCCGAGCGTACGCCAGGGCAGGTAGCCAGGTACGTTCAGCGGGCAGGGCGGCCCTTGCTCCAACCCATAGTTGGGGCTTGTGGGGTCTGGCTCGATGCTTGGGCACGGCAGGCGGCCATGAACCAGGGCGAAACCGATGAGCGCCTCGGTAATGTCGTCGAGCATGTCTTCGGCGGCATGGCGTTGGCTGGCCTCAAAGCGCATGGCGATCGGCGCAATGAGGAGGTTGGTGATGAGGCCAAGCACGACAAGCACGATGGCCATTTCGACCAGGGTGAAACCGCGTTTGCCTGCGTTCATGCTCACGGTATGCATCGGATCAAATCCTCGCTGGCGGGCAGGCGAGAGTCGGCGATTGCATAGTGACGGTATCCGACATAGTCGCCTGTGCCGGTGGTGAAGCTGACGCGGTTCATCCCTTCAAGGTATTGGGTGGCATCCGCGCGTTCGGCTGCGGTGCTTCGCCGTTGGGGCGCCTCGCCCCGTAACCTCTCGCCACCAAACAGTACAAGGGCGCGGCAGGTTTCAGTCACGGGAACAGGCGGTGATGCCACCGAATCGGCCAGTGTCACCGTCAGGCAGGCGCTGCCGTCCATGCAGGCGACAAAGCGCAGTTGGTCGCGCCAGTTGTCATGTGTTGCGGCCTCTCTTGCCACGATGCCGAGCGTGGCGCTGTCGGGCAGACGGCCGTGCACGCGGTTGCCGATGATGGCTTCGGCTTGGGCAGTGAGGAATGCCGTGCCGGCACCATTATCGGCGGGGCTGCCTGGATCGATGCTGGCGAGGTGCGATTGCAGTGCTGTGGCCGTAGCGTCGAGGACGGTATCGATCATGGCGGGAAAATCGGATCGTCTGCGCAGGGTGCCGAATAGCTCATCGACGGTGATCCAGGCAACGATGTCGTTGAAGTTTGTATCCGGTTCCCCATGAACGATATCGACATTGCCGGAAATGTTTATAGCATATTTACGGTCGAGAAAGGCAGGCAGATCGTCGGAGGCATTCGCGCTGCCTGGGCAGCGCTGCGTGCCCGTGGAGGCAGGGGGGCGAACCTGGCTGGAAAGCGTAGTTCCCGGAGCCAGGATCACTGCAATGACGTCATGCCCCTCACCGCTGATTGCGCGCCCGGACGGGGAGACGACCCTGAATTGACCGGGACTGTCCCAATTGAGCGTCAATGGTTTGGGGTTGTGTTTGACGCTACCGGCGACTGCGTACCACAGGCATTGCCCGTGGCCGTCGCGCAGGACTGGCAGGCCCAGGGTACGGTACGGAAAGCGGCCAATGGCCCCGTAGTTGCGGGCATTGCAGGCTCCAAAGGTGACTGAGCCATGGTTGGTTTTATCGGGGCACGGCAGGTAGCCGATATTCTCTCCGTCGTGCTGCAATTCCGGGTAACTGAAGGCGTAGCCGATGAGTGCGTCTTTGGCTTTGGCGAGTGCAGTAACGGTGTGCTTACTGCCTCGCAGCCCGATCCGGACGGTGAAATGTCTGGAAGTTGCCAGTGCGGAGGATGCCAGAAGCAGCAGCAAAAACATGGCGGAAAGCAATGCTCCGCCACGCGAGTGGCGGGTGGGGGACGCTGCGTTCAGCGTATGCGGTGTCATGGTTCAGCTTTCCCGTCCTGGAGGGGCTGGCTTTGCCCCGGTATTGTTGTGCCTGGAATGCCGTTGCCAATGCGGATGGTTGGTTCGGCAGTTGGGCCGGCTGAATCGCCATCGAACAATTGGGCAACGATGCGGCCATCACGCCAAAGGGTCCCGACAAAACGGCGCTTGGGGAGCCTTGCCACGGGGGCAGGGACGGGAGTGGCCGGGACTGCAGGTTCGGATTTTTCGGGAAGCGTGTTTTCCAGTGTGGTTTTTATGAGGGCGAAACGTTTTGCGCGTACTGCGCGCGCGGATTCAGTATCAAGGGCGCGGGTCAACTGCATGGCGGTTTTGTGCGTACTTGCACGTGCGTTGTCCCGTTCGGTTTCGGCTTCTGTGCGCCAGGCATCAGACAGGGGCCAGAGCAACAATGTGCCGACGAACGCGGCCAAGCAGCAAAGCAGGGCGCGGCGTAACACCGGCGGCACGTCGAAGCGTTGCGGTGGCGATAGCTGTAAGGGGGGAGAAATCGGCATGTTCATGGCGCTTTTTCCCGTGGTTCCGGCAGGGTGGGCGCGGTGTCGGATCGCAGCATGCCGGAATCAATGTGCGCCTTCGTGTGCGAGCCGTTCCGGATGAGGCTTTCAACCTTGTCAAACCATTCATCGGGGAAATCTGCGCCGGGTTCGATGAGGGTTTGCGTGTTCAGTTTTTCCAGTTCGGTTTGCAGTTTTTGTTGTTCTGCGATGAGTTGCCCGATTTCCTGGCGCAAATGGGCGGCATCGACGAACCTTGTCGTGGCGTTCGCCAGGCCGACAGCAAGTGTAGCTACGGTAGCGACCCATATGGCGCGGCGTATGGCGGTGAATTGGCGTGCCCGGTGCAATTGGGGGCAGTCGTAATGGTTGGGCGCACTGCCATGGCGCGTTTCCCTCAGGATCAGCGGGAGGAAGTCCGCACTGGCATTGGGGCATTGGGCAATGTCGATGAAATTTATGATGCTGTTCGTGGATGGGGTCAACTCGCGCAGGAGCGGAAAATCTGCTTCAGCCGCAAGGACGAGTATCGAGGGAGTCTCTTCAATGAGGCGTTGTGTGTGCAGCCAGGCCAGGGTTTGCGTGAGTTCGTCGCGGTAAGCGGGCAGGCTTCCGGCAAGCGTGGACGCTCTGGCGACGATGACGCGCGAGAAGGCAAGGCGGTGTTGGCGGAAAAATATCTGGCGCATGCCGCCTGCCCCAAAGGTGAGCAGCAGACATTGCGGCGGCAGCGTGTGCTGGCGGCGGTACCAGCGTTCAACCAGGAATGGCACGCTGGTCAGAAGTGGTACGTCGATTCGGCCTTTTGTGGCGGTTTCACTCAATACGTCCAGCCAGAGGGTGATGGATGATGAGTGGGGCAGGGCTGAAAGCAGCACAGGTTTGAGCATGTTGTCTCCAGGGCCGACGGGCAGGAGGGTTGCGCTTGTGAATGCGGTATCCGGAAAGCATTGCGCCAACTTGCGGCCGATAAGCTGGAGGCGGTCGGCCCGTGAGGTGTGCGGCAGGCGTTCAATGGCATGGCGTTCGTCGGCCAGGTCGGCAATGAGGGCACAGCGGCGACGCTCGCCAACCAGCCAGTCCTGAAATTTCACCCTGGCCCTTTTGTCGCAGGCATCGAGTTTCATTTCGTGTTCGATGCCACTTGCCGCATGCCGCCAGATATCGAGTCCCTGCGAATTGATGACAAGAGAATATTCCATGGCGCGTTTCAAACCGGCAGGTTGGTGATGATGTCGTAAATCGGACCAAGAACCGCGATGGCGACCCAGAGTATCAACAGGCCCATGGCAATGGTAAGGGTCGGTTCGATACTGGCTTGCAGGCGTTCGATGGCTTCACGGGCATCGCGCTCGTAGAAGTAAACGAGTTGCCCAAGGGCGTTGTCGAGCCGCCCGGTCTGCTCGCCTACCTTCAGCATCCGGATGACGAGCCTGGGGAAAAGCCCGGTGGACTCAAAGGCACTGGCAATGCCTTGTCCAGCGGCAATGTGCGTGCCAGCGGTTTCGATGCCGTAGCGAATTGCCAGGTTCGGCGTCGCTCGCGCAGTGCTGGCAATCGCGTCGATCACGGTAATGCCGCTGGCGTAGAGCATGGCGAGCAGGCTGGCGGTGCGGGCCAGTGCCAGCCGCTGCATGATGGAACCGACGAGCGGAAGCTGCAACACAAGGGCATGCAGGCGCAAACGCAGTGCTGGCCGCCGTGCTGCGATCATAGGGAGCGCGATGGATGCAGCGATGAGCGTCGGCGGTAACAGCCAGATGTATTGCCTGAACCAATCGGAAAAACTGATCAGCAGGCGTGTCGATAAAGGCAGGGTTTGCCCGCGGAACAGGGTGGCTACCTGCGGCACGACATAGGTGAGCGCTACGGCGATGGCCGCGAAGAGCACGCTCCCGACAATGAGCGGGTAAATGGCGATTTTGCGGGCATTGGCCCTGAGTTCATCTGCACGGGTGAGGTCAGCGGCGACCTGTCGCAACACGGGGGTGATCTCGCCGGTCGATTCTCCTGCATGCAGCATGCATCGAAATATCTCATCAAAGACTTGTGGGTGCTGCTTCATGGCAGAAGAAAGCGGCTGGCCGCGTTCGACTTCGGCGTGCAGGTCTGAGGCGATGGCCTTGATGCCGGGATGCCCCTGCCCATCGGTGAGGTCGGCGAGGACATCGCGTATTGGGACGCCCGCGCCGAGCATTTGCTCGAGATGAAAGCAGAAATGGATCAACTCGCGCCGGGGGATGCGCCGTCGCCTTGCCAGCCATGGGATCCGTGCCGGTTTGATGCGTATCGGTTCCAACCCGCGCCCACGCAGGCGCGCTTCGAGTTCAGCATGGTTTGCGGCTTCGATTTCGCCTTGCGCGATTCTCCCGTGCGCATCGCAGGCGCGGTAATGGTAGCAACTCATTGCGTCTCCTTCGCCACTTAGTTGGCCGTTGGCTTTACCGGAGGCGCGAGCGGCCCCAGGACGCGGAACAGTTCTTCGGGCGAGGTGCTGCCTTCGAGTGCCTTTTTCCGCCCATCGTCGCTGAGGCTGAAATGCCTTTTCTGCGCGCGGGCGGCGCGTGCGATTTCAGCAGGGGAAGCCCCGGCAGCGACGAGTTCATTGAGCGTCATGTCCATGCTTAATACCTCGAAAACCGGCAGCCGCCCGCGATACCCCCGTCCGGCGCAGTTCGGGCAAGCGCCTGCGTGGGCAAGGATGAGGCCGCTTCCTTCATCAAATAGGCCAAGGCGCAGGCATTCCACGGCGGTTGCCTGAGACAGGCTGTGGCAGTCTGGGCACAGGCGGCGCACGAGGCGTTGCGCGATCACGCCGCGCAGATTGTCGGCCAGCAGCGCGGGGCGGATACCGAGGTCGTGCAGGCGTGCGATGGAACCGATAGCTGAGTTGGTGTGGAGGGTGGCGAAAACGCGATGCCCGGTCATTGCGGCGCGGATGGCCATTTCAGCCGTTTCGGGGTCGCGTATTTCGCCGACGAGGATGATGTCCGGGTCTTGCCGCAACAAGGCGCGGATGCCGGTGGCAAAGCTGATTTTTGCCGCTTCGCTCACGGCGGTCTGGCGGACGCGGGCCATTGGGTATTCCACCGGGTCTTCGAGCGTCATGATGTTGACGGTTTCGGCGTCGAGGTGGTGGAGCATCGCGTAGAGGGTGGTGGTCTTGCCGCTGCCGGTTGGGCCTGTGACGAGGATCAGCCCTTCTGGGTAGGCCAGCATGCGTTCAATGGCGGCAAGCCGCGCCGCATCGAACCCGATCTCGCCCAACGGGATGATGCCCCGGCGATAGTCGAGAATGCGCAGCACGATGTTTTCGCCATGCAGCGTCGGCAGGGAAGAGACACGGAAATCCACCGGGCGCCCTGCAACGGTGATCGAGACCCGCCCATCCTGTGGCGCGCGCGTCTCCGCGATGTTGAGTCCGGTCATGACCTTGAGCCGTACCGCCATTGCAGGCCAATGGTTGAGATGCAGGGCGCGGACCTGGTGGAGGATGCCATCGACGCGGTAACGGATGCGCAGGAAACCGGCTTCCGGCTCGAAGTGGATATCGGAAGCCGTCGTCTTTACCGCATCGATGAGCAGCGCATCCACCAGCCGCGTGAGCGGATGCCCAGTCTCGTTCATGGACGGGGCGCTGTTCGTTTCTAGCTCCTGGAGGATGTCGTCGATGGCGAGCCGGTAGCCGTAATGCCGGTCAATTGCCTCGCGGATTTCAGACTCGATGGCAAGCGCCGGGTGCAGGTGTAACCCTGTCCCGCAGTGCGCGGCCAGTGCGTCGAGCGCGATAAGGTCTTGTGGGTTGGCCATTGCGACGGTCAGGGTGGCGGCGCTTTCGTCGAAGGACAATGGCAGTACGGTATGGCGGCGGGCAAGCGGCTCGGGCACGAGCGCCAGCGTTGGCGGGTCGACCACGGCTCCGGCCAGTTCCACGGTCTGCCGCCCAAGCCGCTTCGATAGTGCGTCGCGCAGCATGGTTTCCGTAATGAACCCAAGTTCCACACACAGTTGGCCAAGGGGGCGATGCTTGCAAATTTGCTCATGCAGGGCGATGCGTAGCTGGTCGTCACCGATCAGACCAGCAGCAAGCAGGGTATGTCCAATAGGCATGGATGACGGGCTGGCGGCAGCAAAAGGCGAAAGCATATTTTGAAAGGTGCGTTTTGAATGATGTTAACATATACAAATATTAATAATATGTCAACAGGGCATGCAAAAACAATTTTTATGTGCTCGGAAACGATGTTTGGGTGGTTGGCTTTATGGTGTTCGTGCCGGAGAAGCTTACCGTTGGATGCGTTCAGACTGCTGGTGTGCGATGTTCATGGGGCGTCATGCCGCAGGAAGGATGCATCCGGCAGCATTACCCGTTCCGGCGCGTAGCCGCTATCGATGCCAGGGTGCCGTATCAGGCGTGGGCGCAGGAAGATGACCAGTTCGGTGCGCCGGGTACTGTTTTCGCGCCTCGTGAATAGCTCGCCGAGCAGCGGTATCGCACCAATCACTGGTATACGGCCTGTGTCGGTGTCGAGTTTGTCTTCCATGAGCCCGCCGAGAACGGCAATTTCACCATCTGCAAGCCGGAGCACGGATTCCATTTCGCGTGTGCGGATTTGCGGCACACGGTTTGGGATGTTGCCGAGCGACGGGTTCGGGTCGTCTTTGAAGCCCGAGATGCTGGAAATGGTGGGGCGAACGGCGAGAATAATCGCGCCGTCGCGTCCGATCTGCGGGGTGATCGACATCACTAGTCCGACCGATACCGATTGCGGCGTGGTGGTGGCGGTGATTTTTTCGCGGTCGCTGTTGGCGTATTCGGTGACCGATGCATCGACGAGAAAATAGACGATTTCCTCGACCACCTTGAGGATTGCGGTCTGGTTGTTGAGCACGGAGAGTTTTGGGCTGGAGAGCACCTTGACCGTCCCGAAGGTTTCCAGCCAGTCCAGGCGTATGTCGAGCTTGTCAGAGAGATAGGAAACAGACGGTTGCATCCCGCTGTTGTCGTTTTTTCCACGCGGGTTCATGCTGATGGCCGGAATGCCCAGCCGGTTCCAGTCGATGCCTTGCCGGTAGCCATCGGCGAGCGTGACCTCGACAATCGTGGCTTCGACCATCACTTGCCGCTGGGCCGCGCCTTGCACGAGGTTGATGAATTCAGCCACTTTGCGGTGCTGTCCGGTGTTGGCGAGTACCATCACAATCCCTGTTTCGCGGTTGCTGACGACGAAAGGGGCAGTGCCTGTGCCGCCTTCGCCTCCACAGGATGGCTCGTCGCCCGGTTCGCCGGATTTATGAAGATGCGAAGCTTCACAATGCGGTTTGCGGGGATCGTGTTCCTTGAGCAGGGCGCGGATATTGTTTTCAAGCGCTTCCCAGAAGTGATTCGTTGCCTTGGCAGCGATTTGGGTGAGCGACGCGTTCCCACTGTTGCTGCTCTTGGCGTCGACGGCGCTGCTGCTGGTGGCGATTTGGGTACTGGTGGCGATCGCGCTGTTCATCTCGCGTGAAAGGTTCACGTAGTCGATGCGGTAAGCGCGTAGAAATGGTGTATCGGGCATTGCCGTCAACCGCTTGCCGTCGAATTCGCAGCGCAGATTGGCCTGGTCGCAAAGGTTTTCGATCAATTCGGGCAATGGGCGGTCGAAAACGCTCAGGCTGACGAGTCCCTCCACGCCAGGGTGCAGTTCGAAGTCGAGCCGCTGGTCGCGTGCGAGGGCCGTAAGTACCTGCTCGATTGGGGCAAGGCGGACATCGAGCGAGTACGTTGGCGCGGCAGTTGGGATACTGTGGGGGGGCGGATCGGATATAGGCAGCTGTTCTTCGGATGTGTCTGAAAGCTGTTCCCGGTTTTCTTCCGCCAGCAAATGGCCTGGACCCGGAATATGATCGGGGTTTCGTGGTTGCGGCATCTGCACGCACCCCGTGAATGTGGTGGTGAAGAAAACGGCCATGACAACAAGAATTAAACGCATTTTTTTGAAATGTTCACTATAGATGATATGAACATAACGAAAATAGATACGAGAGTCAACAGAATATTCAAATTGTCTTATTGCGGGTTCCTGCCGGCTTTGATTTGCCGCTATTGGTTCAGATGAACCGGAACGCGACGATGGTCACTAATGTTGGCAGGGCAGCGGCGGCAAGCAGGCCGAGCGGGCTGACCTTGCCGTCTTTGAAGTGCCTTTGCAGGATGGATATCCCGGCCGGGTTGGGGGCGTTGGCGATTACCGTAAGGCCCCCGCCGGTGACCGCACCCGACACCAGCGCATACTTGAATTCATCCGACAGACCTTCCACCAATGAACCAAGGTAGGTGAGGGCGGCGTTGTCCGTGACTGCCGTCAGCGCCGCAGCCCCGTAATACACGGCGGAAGAACTCATCGACGAGAGCAGCGGTTGCAGCCACCACGACTGCTGCCCGCCGAGTATGACCAGCCCGGCCAGGAAGCAGCTCACCATCAGGCTTTCGCGCAGGACCAGGCGATCCTGGAAACGGGGATAGGCGTGGGCAAACGCCAGGAACGACAGCAGGATGCAGATGAAAACGTGCGGGTGATGGACAAAGAGCACGATCAGGCCCAGAAATGCCAGGTGAAGGGCGACGATGGGGACGGGAACGGCATTGTGACCGTTGCCGCCCTCAATCTCGAACCGGAGCAGTTCCCTGCGGAAAATCAGGCTGACAGCCAGCGCGTTCACAAATACGGCCAACGCGCTACGCCAGCCGATGTGTGTCAGCATGAACCAGCTATCCCACTGCCAGGTATTCGCCACCATCAGCACCGGCGGGGCCGCGAAACTGGTGAGCGTGCCGCCGATAGAGATATTGACGAACAATACGCCAATGGTGGCGTACATCAGGCGCGTGGACATTCCCTTGCGGTAATACGCTTCCCTCAGGATCATTGCCGCCAGCGTCATGGCGGCAGGTTCGGTGATGAGGGATGACAGCAACGGCACCACGGCCAGGACGGTGAAATGGAACGCAACGGCGCGCGGCATGGGCAATAGCCGGGCGACGGCCTGCGTGATGGCGGAAGCGAAGAGGAGCACCGGCTTGCTTGCCGCCACGATCATGATAGCCAGCACGAACAGGGGTTCCGTGAAACTGCGGCCCTCCAGGTATTGCGCGACGGCAAAAAAATGACCTGTCCCAATGGCTGCGGTGAAAACGAGCAACACCCCGGCCCAGAAACCAAAGGCGAACTCCACTTCAGCAAACAGCTCCCACAGCTTCGCATGTGAAGGGTATTTCCCCGCTAGCCGCACGATAAAACCGACGGAAAAAGTATGCAGGATCGCGATAACGAACAGGATCGTGCCGATGATCTGGAGTGTCGTGGGATTCATGGGGTCACCGGACGATCCACGCCAAAGGCGCGTTCCCGCAATTTGAACAATTCGTCCCGTGCCGCTGCCGCTTGCTCGAATTCCAGGTTACGGGCGTGTTCCTGCATGGTTTTTTCGAGTTTCCGGATGGTTTTGCCCAATGCTTTTTCATCCATTTCAGCGTAGTTGGCCTCACGGATTCTACCGGGAATGCGGGCGCCGGATTCTTCGCCGGTGTAGACGCCGTCAATGATGTCTTTGATGCGCTTGGTGACGGTGCGGGGGGTGATGCCGTGGGCGGTATTGAAGGCGATCTGTCTGGTGCGGCGGCGTTCGGTTTCGGAAATGGCTCCGCGCATGGAGTCGGTAACGCGATCCGCGTAGAGGATGGCCGTGCCGTGGATATGGCGGGCGGCGCGGCCAATGGTCTGGATGAGGCTGCGTTCGGAGCGCAGGAACCCTTCCTTGTCCGCGTCGAGAATCGCCACGAGCGAAACTTCGGGGATGTCCAGCCCTTCGCGCAAGAGGTTGATGCCAACGAGAACATCGAACTCGCCCAGCCGCAGGTCACGGATGATTTCGACCCGTTCCACGGTGTCGATGTCGGAGTGCAGGTAGCGCACCCGGACACCATGTTCGGCCAGGTAGTCGGTGAGTTCTTCAGCCATGCGCTTGGTGAGCACGGTTGCAAGCACCCGTTCCCCGGCATCAGTCCGGCGGCGGATTTCGCTGAGAAGGTCGTCGACCTGTGTGCTTGCCGGGCGGACGATGACTTCGGGGTCGACAAGCCCGGTGGGGCGCACGACCTGTTCGACGACCTGGCCCTGATGCACCCGTTCATAATCCGCCGGGGTTGCGGAGACGAAGATGGTTTGCGGCATGAGCCGCTCAAATTCCTCGAATTTCAGCGGGCGGTTGTCGAGCGCGGAAGGGAGCCGGAAACCGTAGTTGACGAGGTTTTCCTTGCGGGAACGGTCGCCTTTGTACATGCCGCCGACCTGGCCGATGGTGACGTGGGATTCGTCGATAAAGAGCAGGCCATCGGACGGCAGGTAGTCGATGAGGGTAGGGGGCGGCTCGCCCTTCTTGCGGCCTGAAAGGTGGCGGGAGTAGTTTTCGATGCCCTTGCAGAAGCCCATTTCGTTGAGCATTTCAATATCGAACCGGGTGCGCTGTTCGATACGCTGCGCTTCCACGAGTTTGCTCTCGCCCTGAAAGAAATCGATGCGTGCGGCGAGTTCTTCCTTGATGGCATCGAGGGCTTTCAGGACGGTGGCGCGCGGGGTGACGTAGTGGCTGGAGGGGTAGACAGTGAAACGCCCCAGCCGGTGCCGTATCTGCCCGGTGAGCGGGTCGAACAGGGTGAGATGTTCGACTTCATCGTCGAACATTTCGATGCGCATCGCACATTCAGCATTTTCCGCCGGGAACACGTCGACGACATCGCCGCGCACGCGGAAAGTGCCACGACGGAAATCGGTATCGTTGCGGGTGTATTGCATCGCCACGAGCCGGGCAATCATATCGCGGCGGTCGATGCGCTGGCCTTCGCGCAGATGCAGGATCATAGCGTGGTAGTCGACCGGGTCGCCGATGCCATAGATGCAGGAGACGGAAGCAACGATCACGACATCACGGCGTTCCATCAGGCTCTTGGTGGCTGACAGCCGCATCTGTTCAATGTGTTCGTTGATTGCGGAATCCTTTTCGATGAACAGGTCGCGCGAGGGGACGTAGGCTTCGGGCTGGTAGTAATCGTAGTAGCTCACGAAGTATTCGACGGCGTTCTCGGGCAGGAACTCGCGGAATTCGGCGTAA
>Ga0123354_10006857_pt1 | contig 17005 bp, 7 predicted proteins | sample TergutLab28metaG_2_FD_97872 | JGI IMG/M metagenome (GOLD analysis project Ga0123354, IMG submission 97872) | Labiotermes labralis P4 segment gut microbial communities from Petit-Saut dam, French Guiana - Lab288 P4 | ecosystem: Host-associated > Arthropoda: Insects > Digestive system > Gut ...
TCTGATGTCTGCCGAATGCAATTTCAAAGTTAACTAACGTTTCGTGCTGCACAAGTTGCAATGGAAAGCTATTGCAAACAGAACTCCATGATGTTACAAGGTTATAAGGACAAACGTTACTGCAATTTTCCTCGCTTCTTTTACAGAACCGAAGAAAATCAACCGTTTCACAAAAGGCTTCAACGTCACGAAATACTACGAAAAAGTAATAATTTTTTTTTCCGAGTAGCTGACATTCCGACACGAAAGGCGGAAGACTTTGACAGGCAGCAAGTCTGTCATTTACTTTAAACATATCTTGACCTACATAATTTAAAGTGTTTCCCATATCAACAAGTGTCACATTCACATATCGCATGATAGCTGAAAGTTCAACACACTCTGAATCTGTTACAGTAGAACTATCGACGGTGAATATCATAAAATTGCTAGGCTTATAAATAAAACTTATTTATCCTTGAGTTATTCAACGATTATGTTTAAGATGCATAGATTTAGCCTACAAACCATCACAGTATAATGCAATATGACGATGCATACTAAGCAGATGAAGATATGGAAAAGTGACCGTGGAATATTTCAATACATTATCACGAAAATCATCCAAAAAAAAAACAGAGAAAATTTGAAACGATTAGTACTTCCTTGGCGTAACGTTCTTCTTGAGAAGTTGACAGTTGCTCGTGTAGTCTATAAACGCAGTGCCTTAAAAGGAAACTAAACATTAATTGCTGTAACCTATATCAATGTTCTCAGTAATATTAATCCAGATCACACCAACACACATCGCCGTACACCTCCACGCCACAGTTCAGATCGTGACACACCAGCACACACCTTCACAGCGTATTTTAAACCCTAACATACAAATACACACTTCGAAGACACCAGTTCACATTCTGCCACACCACTACATACCTTCACACTCGAGTTCACATCCCCAAATCAGAACACACCTTCACACTGCAGTCCATATCCCCAAACTAGGACGCACCTTTGCGCCCCATTTCATATCTTTACACCCTATTTCATATGTCAATACTCCACTATACAACTACACACCCCAGTTTGCATCCTCACACCAGGACACACCTTCGCGCCCAATTTCACATCCTCAAAGAGGACACACATTCACACGCTATTTCACATTCTCACACAACACGCCACACCATCACAACCCAGTGCATTAAAATCAACTGCAATTCCACCTTCCAGTCTCTCTTTCCACAGAAGCTCAGTTCTCCCAAGTGCCTTTGATTTCAAGTTTCCTAACTAGAACTGCCACGCACTTCTCAGCACACCGATGTGTGCTGCACGCCATGCCATCACATCTTTCTCTACAGAGCCTATTTAAAAAAATGACTTTTCACACAGCTAATAGCGAATCAGCTAACGGAGAAGTTCCCAGCTTGTAATTGAACCTGAAATTTGTGCTCATAGGGGCCTCTCACTGGATCCTATCTTGAGAAACAAAAGTCCAATAATCCACAATTCCATCCAATATTTGTTTAAGTTATATTTTAATATTATCCTCCTCCTATGACCATGTCTCTTTCCTTGTCGATTTTTGCTCATTTAAACGTACTATCACAAGTGCATACTCAATTTATCAGACCAACCTTACAGGCACTGAAATGTGAACACAACAGATACAAAATCTCCTAAACGTTTCGGCACTTCTTGATTGCCATCATCAGGAAGTCCTTATATCCGTTAAATTTGTGCCCTCCGAAATGGTCCGCTATGTGATGCGCAGTCTCTCACTAGCACACAACAAATACGACATCACTGAATTTCAAAAACTTAAAACAACTTCAGCATCTTTTTCGAGTTCCACTTAGGCTTAAGCTAGGCGGTCCACAAACTACACTAGGTGGTAAGTGAACGTCTAGAGCGCCAACTCGGAACCCAAATATGGGTGAAGTCCTGTGGTGTGGTGTTTTTGCACTCCGAGTGGAGTAGAGATCTACTGCAGCAAACATCTACTCCCTGAAGATGTCACTCAAGAAGTGCCGAAACATGTATAAGACTGTGCATCTACTGTGTTCACATTTCAGTGGATGTAAAGTTGGTCTGATAAATTGAATTTTTTATCACGCGCGGTACGTGCTATATTAATAACAAGTTCTGATTACTGAATGGTAAAAAATAAAAAATGGATTTAAAATTAAGGGGAAAAGCTGTTGCATTCTAAGTTAGTGTCGTATCAGCCATTTGTCGGAATAAAATGAACAAATACACGGAGGACGTCAGGCAGGGTTATCGGCCTTCCAGCCACGATTTGAACCCGGGACCTCTAGAGTAAGAAGGTGTACTACTTACTCCATTGCAGTTTTCGACGACAGGTTGCTCTGAAGTTGTCTAGTCGCTTCGTGTTCTTCGACTAAAATTCTGTAAGTCTTGTGATGTCACTCATGCCTATTAAGTATTCCAGCCAGCCATCTTTACACACCTGAAATAAATGTTACACAATTATACAATATAAACCAAAAAATGCACATATCGGTATATTTGTTTTGTCACTTGAGCAGTAAAGAATTTTTATTTGTTTGCACTGTGCACTCTATTATAATTATACAATATAAACCAACAAATGGTTTGTTTTGGTTTATATTGTAAAATTATATTACAATGCGCGGTACAAAACACATAAAATTCGCTACGCCCTAAAGGTGAAGAAAATATACCAAGTTGAGCATTTGTTGGTTCATATTGTATAATTATATTACAATGTAATGTGCAAAAAACAAAATGAATGTCTTGCCTAAGACTAACACAAGTTTGTAACTAAGCAGAAACAGTAAATTTTAGAGAACCATTAGAAACAGAAGTAAATTTGGAATATTATGGACACAGTCACTTGAGTACAATTTACTTTATTTATTACTATTCCAATCACATCCCCTTCAATAAATGTAGTTCATACCGGTAACTAGGCATAGAGGGAAATGCCAACATGTAAACTGCTTTCACAGCTCCCATTTAACTGACACATATTTACAATGATGGACAAGAAATACCGACTGTGGTCAATAGACTTGATAAACCGTTCAATGAAGCATCTCAAAATCAGTGGTGGTCTATTGTAAACATAACGGTGAGAGTAGATTTTCATAAAAGGCAAGGGATTCACAGACGTGCCAATTTCCCCCACCCCCGAAAATTCTATAACTTTTGAAGAAGAACAATTATTTCTACAGTATGCATTAAAATAATCCCAAAACTGACAAAATGCGAGGCTGGCTGCTGCTACAGAACTGTCAGAATGAAATAAAATCGGAAGCTAAGCGAGATAAAATAAAGTTTCAAAGTAGAATGTAGGTAAAATGTATTGAGTGACGTAGCGCATGATGCTGACTCTCCTTTGTCAAGGAATTTCTTAAATATACTAAATTAAAGGAAGCCTGGAATCTTCCCTTTGCTTGCCATCCTATTTCGGTTTCATCTTCCGTAGGAGCACTCAGCCTCCATTACAGCGGCGTATATGGGTGTACTTAAAAGGCACTGATTGCATAACCTTGATGCTGGAACACAATTTGTCCTTAGCTCTCGTACAATGTGTCTCGCTTCCCCAGCCCAGAATTCAAAATTTTCTTATATTCTTATTTAAAATTGAAGCTCACTCAGGTAATTGCTATGTAAATTCATTAATACTGGTAATATACTTTTCTTCCTGACCCTTTGTAAGTTCATCTCACATAGAATCCGATCCATGATTATATCGAAGCCGGTGACCAAGCCTAAATGCAATGTAAATTTTATTTAAAATTAAATTCTTTCCTCACAGAGAACAGATAAATTCTTTCCTCACAGAGAACAGACGTTGTCTCCTCTCCATCGCGCACGGAAACTGGCTGATGTTGCGCAGGATCGTTTAAAAACCTTATAAGCACTGTGTGGGGACAGTGCAGAACATTATCTATTTTTAATCTGGTTGTCTAGCTTTAAACGTGGTAGTTAATCTGGTAGCAATAAAGTGGATCGTCAGATACAAGAATGAAACAAAGTAAAAATAAGCTCTTCCTCTCCAGCGTGCTGAAGTTGCGGTTTGTAACAGTATAGTTCATCTCAGTTTCACAAACATGGCGAGGTGTTTAACGAGCAAAGCTCACAACGTAACGTGATGCTGAGTACAGGGCTGTTGACACTTCGAGAAGAGGTGAAATAAAAGAGTTCTGTGCTAATACAACTGGTAGTTACGGCTTCCTCAAACTCCTTAAAATTTGTCATATTATATATAACGATGTTCAAACTCGTGCCTCTCTCTCTCTCTCTCTTGCTCACACACACACACACACACAATGACTATCATTTGTTGGAAGTCAATTATCCTGTTTTGTACGCTGCATGTGACTTTGCAACCCTTTTGAGTTCAAGTTATTTTTGTGATTTCCAACAGTCAGGTCCAAATTACTTTTCCGCAAAACTTCTAATCTTCAAAGTACGGAAAGCAGCCACTGTACTGCCGGAACGTTGGGAAAACCCATAAAACAATGTAAAAGAATGTGTAGCTTTGAGCTCGACATTGGTCCTGGTGCAGCGGAAAGCTGCGTCGATTTAATTCGACATTGGAAATAGATGTGCTTCACGTCGGACACGAAATAAAGTTAATTAAACAAAAGTTACAAATATATTATACTGGACAGCCTTTCGTCTGAAACATTAGGAGCCTTTAGTGCACGCGTCTTCCGGTAGATGTGGCGACTTATCAGTCACGTGACTCGCTTGCATTGCATCGATTACTGCTTTTATTTTTTTAAATTCCTGTCTTCTGGGATAAGACGTCGTGTCGCTGGGTGTGTAGTTCTCGGCGTTTTGGGAATGTTGTGCCTTAGAAACATGTGACTTCACCTCAAATGTTGAAAGACTTGACTCTATAACAGCATCGGTGAGAATCCTCGAAATATTTCCTTATTTATTTTAAGGTTATTATTTGACATGAAACAGCAATACCAATATTTCATATAATCGACCAGAGACAGAAATTCTATAAAGACACACCCTACATATCCTCAGTCCGTTTTGGCAGGGCAAATAAGTTATTCTGGAACCGAAAGAATCTTACTGCCCAAATAAGTAAAGAGTTGATTAAATAAGCAAATAACATTATTTTCATGTTTTTACCGTGCAATAATTCAATTTTATTAAAAATATATCCAATAATATTGGTGCAATTAGTTGGTTATATTTTAATAAAAGCAAATAACATTTTGACGTAAATACTCTTCTTTATCACGTAAGTAAATTTTAACCCTTTACCTGCTAACGTGGAAAATATGGTATGTTCCGAATAATGCTATCAAAGGGCTGATTGGATTCAACTCGGTGTGTAAAGGATTAAAATTGAAAAGCATTTTATTTAGAGCAATGGAATTATTTAAGTTTTCGTTACGAAGAAAAAGTGAGATCAGTACACCAATTACGTTAATTAAGGCCAGAGAAATATCTTCTTCTGACATATCTCAGGACCAGGCAGACATGCGGTAATGTGCAGATGTATCCATCCTTACTCCTACCTGAAGAAATTAACCAGAGGTAAATAAAAAATATAAGAATTTCGCCACAGTTTAAAAGTAACGTTTATTTTTCCATTACTCTTCCATAGACGAAGTTACTGTTGACTTCTTGACCTTAACTCGCATATAAGACTCCCAGTTTTCTCGGTAATATTATGTACTTTCTATCCCTTTGCATTATTATTATTATTATTACCTTTAAAGGATTTACATATTTTATTTTTAATCGTAATTAATATTCTCTTGTTCATCTGTTGCTAAATTTTGTACTAATTTTATAACTTATGCGCCACGAAACGGATTTTCTCATAGACTGCCCTGCAGTCACTAGTGCTGTAAATGTTGTCTCCTTTCCCCTTAATGCCAGGTTCTGTTCCTCAACTCCTCTTTAAACAAAATTGCTCAAACATTATAAATTTACTCCTAAGTTTGCCTAATGAGCAACGACTCACTCTCGCATCTCAAACAACTTTAGTATAGTCAACTGACTAACCAACTACAGGCAAAAGAATTAACGCTATATTTGTGAATCGTTCTGTTGCAGCGTGTATTTTCAATGGGGCGTGATTATGCCACGCACACGATGCAGAAGTAACGACCTTGGATCCATACTTACACTAGAAACACCCACAATATACATGTTAATTACAATTTGTTGCTGGCGGCAGTTTTGTAATCTGACATTTAATTAAGCTCGTAACAAAGGCGCCGCAAACAGTATGCCAGTTACTTGACTGTACCAGACACTTGACAAAGTAAGCAGGCCATACACACTGACACATGGTAAATTATACTTGTCACAGGTTTCAAACAACTCGTCAATAGCGGGTCGGTCAGCATATTTCTGGATATCTGCATAGAAAGTTGTATAATATGGCGAAAGTTGACACTGTTTATGTAAAATAATTTGAATGACAATTTTAAGCTCATGGAAGGTAACAGAGTTGAATTTTCACGATAAATGATTGTTGATTTTGCTTCCGTTTTTCCAAAAGATTACAGGAAACTACTCACTATCAAAGTAATTCTTGACTCTTCCCCCCTTGCCGTTTTCGACGTCTAATTCAAATTCATTCTGCATGTGTTTCCGAACCTACATAAATACGCCAAGATAAACGACTGAGTTAAATCAGACGCGAAAGAATAAAACATGACGAAATATCCTGACTTAAACTTTTTGTCAAAAATCTTTTGTTAGTTTGTACAAACAGGGCGCGACTCATGCGTCTTCCTCTCTCGATAATGAATTAGTGATTCCGAAATCAAGAAAGAAATGTGCCTTAGAGAAGATTGCATGCTCTACTAATCTATCACTGGCTGTTTCAGTTCATAAAAATTTACAGCTGTTGTCAAACCGTTTGGTGCAATAAGAAGTATCTCTCTGCACGATATCTTGAATTTAATACATCTGATCATGAAATACACAGTTCCTCACTGAACACCTGTTCTTTTATGAAGTTTACCGTCAGAAACCAGAAATACTCTAAGCGGGTTTCCAAAACCTGCCATACGCTCGTTTTACACCGTTGCTAACTTCCACATAGCAGTCATAATAGAATGCCCCTAAGCAGGCTAAATGAAGAAGTAGGAAGACTCTAGGCTCTGCGATATTGAATAACTACAGGAAACAGAGAGTAGAAAGAGGGTGCTGGTAGCTGAGCTTGTAGCGAGAAACCTGACGGCTTCTGCACGCTATAATTCTTATGTTTGCCGATGAGGATTCTCTGACGTGCTTGCTCCATGCTTGCGATACATAACATTGGGAGTTGGATAACTGATTTGTAGTGAACATTCTTGTGAAATACAAGACAGCCACTGCACTCAAACAACGAAATTCAACTGCGGCCAATTATCTAAGAATAGATTTTTCTGACGTTTGAAATACCTGATCAAAACGTTCGTCTTCGCCAGTGTCTGACGGGAATCTTACAAGCGTTACAGTATTTAGCGGATAATACACACGCACGTGTTTAAGATGAAAACCAGGGCAAGAATAAATTATAAATAGGAAATTACACAACGCTCTACCTAACTTGCATAAAACTACACGTACAAAATAGAGAAACGTGTGAGAGACTGAGCAGAGATGTCACAATTAAACTTGGTGGTACTGCAACTTCACCACCGCCCCAGGATACATTCCACTGCTCTTTAAAAATGCATGGATATGAATTGCATTTATTGTGTAGTTGTATCTTTCAACTCAAGAGATTCTGTAACCACGAAAAGATAGGTAGGTGTAAACTGTTAGTGCGTCCCACGGTTGTTAATGCTCCTCCTGTTGATGCATGACCGTTACCACCGTAAAGAGACGCCCAAAGTTTGTTTTGAAATTGGATTCAAAGGAATGAAAAATAAACGCCACTTCGGATAGAACGGCCTAACTCTTCACTATACTTCAAATAAGACTAAACACATTTTCGTTATGATGGTAAGCTGCAGTTTGTCATGATACATTACACTAATAAAACGAAATACCGTGGTCATGAATATAAGAGAAAATTATTTTGGACGTGCATATTGATTTTAATGCCGATCCCAGTGAACGCGCGTTCTAAGGAGTGGATCTGCGGCCCTCCGCTTGCTGGAATTTTGGGTTAGAATCCCGCCGGGGGCATGGATGTCTGTCTTTTGTGGGTGCTATGTGTTGTCAAGTAGAGGTCTCTGCGTCGAACTGGTCACTCTCGTCCAGAGGAGTCCAACCGAGTGTAATGTGTCTGAGTGTGTCCCGTAAGATGAGGCCATGACACGGCATCGTGTCGAAGCGCCACAGTAGGGGGGGGGGAGAATAATATTTTGAATAGACAACTTCGATAGAAACCCGGGCAAAGGATCGGAGATAATACTATTTTAACTCAAAATCAAGTTTGTGGGAGAAAGGCTTCCCCTTCAAAACTAGTCGCTCAAATTTTGAAAAACTTCCCCGCTTTTTATGGATTCCCACTATCTGTGACCATGTTCACAAGACCATAATATCTTACAGCATTACGTTGTAAATAAGTGAAATGGACTGAACTTGCATAGGATATGGTCCATGTTTGAGTTCGTTTATTGTCAGAGATGAACACTTGGGTTTAATATTCGTACACAGAACAAAATTCTCTTCCCATCCAAACAACTGTCAATTGTTGATGGAAAAACCTACTGACTTAAACAGATGATAGAGATCTTGGAACTTCATAGAATTTTACGCCAGGTGCTCCACACATTTCTGAAATTATAGGGAAAGGAGAAAAATCAACAGATAGAAATGAAGTATGAACTACGCACGTAACAACCGCCATCCCCAGCACCATGTGAGGTAGAACTTGGTCATCGTAAGAGTCAATGTCGCTGTCGTTCCGGTTGGCGTAAAGACGCGCATCTTATCTGTTCTGGCTATACTTAGGCCTGTCGATGTCTAGATGAATGAATTCTGGCTTTCGAGCCAATTACAAAAATTTGCACTGAACGTGGTATGAATATTCAATCACTGCAGAATATCCCACATTCCATCTGCCAAACTGCGTGTAGCCAGAACCTGTAGGCATAATTACAGAAAGAGTCGCGAGACTCGCGATTCTAACAGCGGTCTTGCTGGGGACTTGTCTTGTAGGTGGTACGATGTGTCGAATGCTAAAGGGCTAACGACGTTTCGGCAGATCTTAGTGCTTTCATTTTCAGAATCAAGCAGTCGAGCCTGGTTCTCAATCTGAACTGTATTAACGTAACAATAACAACAATAATAATAATATAAAGAAAACAAAGAGAATTATCCATCCTCACAGAACTACTTGGCCACAAATTCAGCACGCTAAGCCGTTGAGATTATATAACCTGCGTTTTAGGTGTGTTCGTAAAATTGCGAAGGCAGATATTAGCTTCTTCATGTCTGTCCGTCCGTCAGCATGGAAGAACTCGCCTCATAAACGACGGATTTTCATGAAATTTGGTATTTGAGTATTTCCCCAAAATCTGTCGAGATACTTCAATTTTCAATCAAATCTGACAAGAATAGCAGGTCCTTAACAAGAAGACCTAAGCACATTTATGACAATATCTCCCTGAATTACTCTCAGAATGGGAAATATTTCAGATGAAAGTTGTAGAGAAAATCGAAACATATTTTATGTTCAATACATTTCTCCGAAAATCGTACCGTTTATGAGATAATGTGGAAAAATATGGTAAGCCATACAGACCGCAGATGGCAAAGTAGTATGGCGCATGCGCTTTGCATGCTGGATAAATAAGGCTACAGGTACATACTCAAAATATGTAATATTTATTGCCTTTCCATGGCAACAATGGTTACGCGAACGCACCCCAATGCCTTTTTTGTTTTGGACTGTAAACTTTCATAGGCTAAACACGAAACCGACACACATATTTATGAGAATGGAATTCTACACAGTAGAAAAGATATCCTTTACTTTCTAGTCATTCCGTGTAATACGTTTACAGCAGACTAGTATGTTATCATTGCACATAATTGATATAAAAACGGGGTACTTCTGTCGAGAAAAGGTGTGAATAAGATTTAATGTATAAGTTTTTATTGTAACATGTTGCATGACGTCTTATAATACATTTTCCGATGATGCTCTTCACTACCATTTGTTGAATAACTTCACTACGACGATTTATTTGAAAATGAGTATTGTTTCTTTCTCACATAAAACATGGTAACTGTTGATAGCTTCAAAGACGTTGGGATTTAAGCTCCCAGTGCTACCCAGAGTGGAGGGGTTTTTGATTTAAAATAATGTAACAGAACATGCCAGTTTTAACAACAGCTTATTATCAAAAGGGAACATTCAGTTCATCTATATATACCGTTATTTCATTTAATTGGAACACGTGTTACACGGGGTGTTAGCTGAAGCTAGTGCGGGGAATCTCATTAGTACTACAGCTTAGCGGTGCCCGACCCACGAAGTGTAGGGTAGGGAACCCATTAGTTAGTGACAAAGAAGATGTTAGTTTTAGGTGTTTTAGCAGCCAGGAAATTCGATATTTGACGGCTCAGAACAGCCATAAATAGCCGTGTGGTAGTCTTCAGGGGTTCAAGCTTAATTGGGGCGTTATTCGATACATGGGGTCTACGGGCTAGCAACGCTAAAGTGGTGGACCAACTGAAATTAGACTTATCGTTTTCAAAATGGTAGAAGTCAGAGTTGAAGGAACTAGATCTGTTTAGCCAGTACGACATCAGGAATTTGTATAAATCTTCATATGAATGCCACCGGGATGTTTGATGCATTTTCTTTGGGCAATTCGTGCAGAACGCACGTACAAGCCCCGTATTCCTCAAAATGACAGTTGCAGTGAATCACATCATAACTTGTTATTATTATTATTATTATTTCATATTGATAAGACAGTCAAGTATAGTAGGTCTCAACTCTGTAACCCATGTAAATTCTCTGAGTGTCAAGAGCTTAATATTTTTGGCAAAGTGCCAATAGAACCTACAATAGTCTGCCTATCCTAAAGTTATATAAAACTGTCGATTACATCCAAATGTAAAGCCAACTTAATTTAAAAGTCCAACTTTCCATACGTCTGTACAGTGCATAGTGGTCGACACTCAAGGGTTAATAAATAAGAAACTGTAAAATTTATCAAGAGTAACGTAAATACGGGGACATAACTGAAAGTAAAAAATCAATATATGTATTGATGAAGCCTTATCCTTCATAGCGCTAGAGTACAGAGTTAAAAACAACAATAACTTATGGACACTCATGCTTCTGTAATATTGAAGTGGAAGTAGCAGTTGATTTGACGGGCGTTAGTTGGATAAAGGTGTGGGCCGGGTAAATCAGTCGGTATGGCGTCTGACTACGGGCTTGATGGTCCGGGATTGAATCCCGGTGAGGACGAGATTTTCTGCCCGTCCAGACCAGCCCTGGGGCCCATCCAGCCTCCTGTACAATGGGCACCGGGTCTTTCCGGGGGTAGAGGTGGCCGGGGCGTGGGGCTGACCCCCCCCCATCCAGTGCCGAAAGGTCCTAGAAAAGAGCAGAGCTATATCTCTACTCACCCTAAGGGCCTCCGTGGCCTATAAAAAGGGTGAAACCTACCTAGTTTGATACAGGTGAAAGGAACTGTTCGGTTGTGGATCCCGATTTCAGCAATGGAACTTATATTCACTTTTATTTTGGTTTCTAAGACGTACGATAATTCTATAACATACCTACCATATTTGCAACGTGTTCTGACGCGCTAGGAGAAGACTATGGATTGCGGGTAATTCACACCTAAACACTGATGAAAATATCTGCAGCGACATAACGATATGATCTAAAAAATATAGATGTTGAGAAGCTTCGTAGGCATTACAAAAGGCAAATTATTAAATTAAAATCTCCAAACCATGCTGATATAATTTCGTGATATCAAGGGAATCCTCTTAAAAATCTGTTCAAAAACAGAAAGTCAGCTAAGCATTCTACCTACAAAGTTTTAATGTACACGGTAGCGCACTCATCGTAAACAACAGCTAATCGTTGGTCTGAGACATCGGCAGTATATCAAGACATCGCATCTCCCGACACAGCGTCTCCCATAATGCCATGTTTAACTGACAGTCGTTGTTATGAATATCCACAACACTCGTCCGATTTGGGCCAGTAGTGACTTTTTCAAAATCTTACCTAACTTTATGGTAAGCAAGCTGGGCGTCATCAAAAATACTGTGATGATAATACTAAAAGGTAACTGACTTTTGCTTAATTATGACGTCGCGAAGTTGTATGTGGGAGTGATGGAACATTTCACGTACTCTTAACCTTTGTAGTAGACGAAGATGAGTATTCAGTTGAGAGTTCTGACAGGATTTTCGGAAAATTATCTTGGGCATTGTTTCGGGATGTGACGGGACACAGGCAAATACAAAGTGAAGAGACGACTGTATTGGAACGTAGCAACTCTTGGTAAAGGATGCATTTTTGTGCAAATTGCGATCACGTAACAACGCTTTGTCCTCGTATTTATTCGTTTAGTACCGCTATATAGTTTAGATGAGCGGTTCCCAAATTTTTCGAGTATGAAACCCATTCTTAACTCAAAATAAAAATTTGAGAGCCCCCACGTAATGGTCGCTGCATTGTAAGGCTCTGACAATTAGAAAATATGTAATGGTAACCGTATTATCAAGTCTGTACCAGCTATAAATGCACTTTTTTCCCTTCACCAACAATAATGACAGGTGATGAGAGAAGAAACTAAGCCCTGGCAGTAGGACCAGCGTGTGCAGCTGTGTGAATGCGTAGAGATTGCGGAATAAATCCGCGCAAAATGGTGTCGACCGACCACAGGTTGGGGGTCAATGTTCTAGGTCAGGGGTCTCAAACACATGAACAGCAGGTCTCATGCAGCAGCAGTACTTAGTTATACAGTCCCATCAATGGTATTTCTGCAATTATAGAATGTGGCGAGGCTCGGTGCCAACATGTCTAAAATGTTCTTTTTAACACAGGTTTTCCAGCTGATAAAGGTTTTCTATCTCAGGAAGCGTACTACGTAAGTCAGCAAAGAGAAAAGAATTAAATAAATTGTTTAATTCAACGACTGTAACGTATTTTGACTTCGTCATTAATGGAAAGAAGTATTTCTCATGGTGTATTTAGTTTAATGCAAATACCCATTTAACCAGACTTGAAATTCCCAAAATGGCACTTATTAAGATGCAAGTCTTCTGACATGTGACGCTGTGTTGTTCGGCTAGTAGTAGTAGTAGTACTAGTAGTAGTAGTAATAGTAGCAGTACTAGTAGTAGTAGTAGTAGTAACAGTAGTAATAGTAGCAGTACTAGTAGTAGTAGTACTAGTAGTAGTAGTAGTAGTAGTAGTAATAGTAGTAGTAATAGTAGCAGTACTAGTAGTAGTAGTAACAGTAGTAATAGTAGCAGTACTAGTAGTAGTAGTAGTAGTAGTAGTAGCAGTCTAACTTCTTTACCCTGAAATAAAGGTACTACGGTCATTCTAAAGGTCGGAACCTATAGTATCACACCTCTGAAGACTTGCATTTTTACTTACCATGTTTCTCGTCTAAAATGTAGTGCCTCCAGCCTGAAATGTAGAAATATCCGTTCGGACCGCGTACTGTGATAGCGCTGGTACAGGTGTTGACAGTGTCGCTAAATAAACCGCCGTGGAGGCTGTCAGCACCCACACAAGTACTACGAACCCGAGCATATACTTGCCACAGATGTCTGCACACTCGAAGAGTCTCACCGGAGTCAGTAACCATGAATACAAACAAACTGTCTTTGCGTTAAAGTAGTTTCGCCCTTCCGCCTGACGTCAAAATGCTACAAGTGAGAGAAACATCATAAAAACAAATGTGCAAGATGTGTGAGGTAGTCCTTTCTATAGCATCGTACTGCTAGCTTAAGCCTGCAGTTTTGTCCCATCTGTTCCAGCGTACCACTAACTCAACAATGCGATTCTGTCCTAGCTGCAAATTCAACACCGCTGGCTCAGCAGTGCGCTGTTTTCCTGTCTGAAATATATCACTGGCCCAACAATGCAGTATTTTACTCTCTGCAAAATCATACAGCATGCTCAACACTGTTGTGTTGTCCCATCTCTAGTTATGGTGCTACTAGCTCAAAAGAGTGCTACAGTTTTCTCTGTAGTATTTTACCACAAGCTCAACAAGGATGTCTTGTTCTGTCTGTAGTGTTATACCACCAGCTAAACAATGTGGTGTTGTTCTGTCTGCAGTACTGTACAACCAGCTCAACACTGCTGTGTTGTCCTATCTGGTATCTTAGGTCTACCACCAGTTGAAAAGGACGGTGTTATCCTATCTATAGTAAATATCCTAATGTCACGACGTCCATCCGTGAGCTAGTATCAGCGACTAAATCGTTTGTCGGATTTTCATGAAATTCACTACACGATTTCTCTACAAAACGTTGTCGAATGAACATGAGGCTCATGACAGCCACACCAATGACAGTAATATTTTACTGCAGGGCATAAATAAATTTCACGTTTGTAATTTCCATATGTCTTGAGAGATTTGCGTCAAGATCAGCACAGAATCTCTTCTTGTAAAACTGGTTAAATATACGCTTCACGCAGAGCGAAAACAAAATTTTGTCGTATTTTATGCAAGCTTCCGCCGATTAGCATAAGAGTCGGTACAGAGGACGCCCATAAGATACTGTCCAACAATTTGAGTTTCAGAAAAATCGGCGTAATGAATGTCATGCTTTAAGTGGGGGCATAAATTAAATCATGTCCGTAATTTGGACATTTCTGTCCCTATTTGGGTGAAATTATTTATAAAACAATGTTGTTGTGAATTTGAGAATGTCGTGAAAATAGGCGCAGGGAAGGTCAAAGAGTTTTTATGGTTGTCAGTTAATTTACATTTACGTGTTTAGAGGCTTTACGATATGCTGGATGTAAAGAACACCTTCTTACAAATCTGGGTATTATGGTACCGGGTACGCCAAGTGCAGTCTTGCTGTCATCGTGCACATCACGTGGTACAGACCACAAGTGTATATCTGGCAACGTAATATGTAGCACATGCCAGGTTCAGTGTTCGGATTACACAGCTATAAATATTTCGAGGTTCGTTAAATTTGAAACTTATGTTCATGATTCCACAACAAAAGCACATTACCATGCGACTTTTACGCAAATGGGTGATAAAACATGTCGTATCTTTCTCTGGTTTGTTCGATATTCTGCAATGAGTTTTTTTTTTTGGGGGGGGTGCAAGGGCACATTTAGGGGGAAGAGACAGTTCCTCCTCCCTGCGTGTGGGGCTGATCCACAATTCAGAATTTCGCTTCACGTTTTTGCTGTCTATATAAATTGCTCTCCCGTTTACTTCTACCTTATTTTTTAGATACCCTCAAGACATCGAACTTGAAAACATGGTTTGTCCTTCAACTGCAAGACAAATGGCCTCCCACAAAGAAAACCACTTTGATGCAGAACCTTAAGAGACGCATTTTGTAAGTTATAAGCTCAGAAAATAACACACAGAAACCACGTTATATCAATGATTCTATAACTTCTCTTAACTTCTCTACGCCTTCTATGTCTTGATTTTATTTCTATATGTCTGTGAAGTCTGGAGGCCAATCGCGGAGGCACCAACCGGCAATGAAACTCCTTTATCGGCGCCAGAATTCCGTTCAGTGCTTTCGGATGTCAATGATGTGAAAAACGATAGCAGCGTCAAAATCAGCTTCCACGTGTGGATAGAGAAGAGTTTTCCTTCTCTGTCTATGACAGTATAACATACCTGTACCGTCTATAGTCTCACAACCTTTTGTTCAGCAAGCTAATCATTCAATTCCTAACACTCAGACTAGTATAATAAAATAATCTGAGGCCACGAATACCGTTAACATACCTCACCAATAAATGGAATGTATATACAAAGTAAAAATTTCCAGTATTATCCTCGGAAACAAACGGCATTTTACATTCTTGTAAAATGAAAGGTATTTAAACTAGGTCGTCTAAGTCACTATAGCTTTGTCGTGGCGCCAAAAACCAACAATCTTACAGTTGGGAGTCAGTGTCACGCCCTAGCCTCTGTGCTTCCTGGTACAGTTACCTCCTAGACATGAGGTTGGCACGACTTCGAAGATGATCTGATTGTTCTGACCCAGAGGAAAACCTCCCAACCCGCTGGGAATTTAATTAACATTCTTCGATCGTTTAACAGGCAGCACATCTATCCTAACGATTCAGCTATCGCCCTGAAATTTCAATATTGTACACACCCAGAATTCCAGAAACTCATTATTCACATCCATGTTTGTCATCTAACATTTACAGCACTGTAACAGGCTACGAGTACACTAATTAAATAAAAAATAACTGCCACCCTACACAAATACAGCAATTCTTAATTCATTCATTCATAAATAATTTCGCTTCGTTTTTCCAGACCAGTACTTTTGAGCATTCCGCTTGCTCTCCAATGTGTCCTACACGATTCACACACATAATTGTACTTGATTTTATAAACCTGTCACAGGCTTGTCACCAGTGGGCTGCAAATACATTTTCCTGATTCCGCACATATCATCCAGTGTCCGATTACGTCTTCATTGTAAAGTTCAAATATTCCAACCGGCATATAATTCTCGTATATGATGAATTGTGTCTCGGGGTGACACAGAAAATTCCGTATCAATAGGTAAAACTACAGACTGTGTATTTCAATTTAGACACTGTACAGGAAGGAAAGGAGAAAATTCTGTTCGGAACTGAAAGAAATTACGTACGTTTTCATCCTTTGTATAGGCCACGAAGGCCTTTAGGGTGAGTAGAGGTGTAGCTCTACTCTTTCTAGGACCTCGGCACTCTAGATGGGGTATGGGTTAGCCCCACGCTCAGGCCGCCTCTAAAACTAAAAAACTAAACTCCGTGGCCTTAGTCCGCACGCGAACTATACCGACAGAGCGGCCGCCGCCGGTCGGCGAAGTTAGTGCCAACTTTTGCGGATAGAGGGGTGTCACGTGGTCA
>Ga0123354_10006860_pt1 | contig 17003 bp, 22 predicted proteins | sample TergutLab28metaG_2_FD_97872 | JGI IMG/M metagenome (GOLD analysis project Ga0123354, IMG submission 97872) | Labiotermes labralis P4 segment gut microbial communities from Petit-Saut dam, French Guiana - Lab288 P4 | ecosystem: Host-associated > Arthropoda: Insects > Digestive system > Gut ...
AGCGGTTGTTCCTTTCGTGTTTGTTTTCTCCAAAAACATTATATCACGATTGCGGAACGACCGCTTCTTTTTATTTTTTAGTGTAAAGTATGTCTCGCGAGAGTACAATCAAAGTCAAGAAAAGCGAGGTTGTTGCATTATGAACTATCTCGAACTTGCAGACAAGCACTTATTCCCATTTAAACAATCTGGCAATGAAATAATCGCTGAAATATGCCCATTTTGCCACAATGGTTCTGGCAAAGATAAATACAAGTTTTCTCTCAACATAGAGAAAGGAGTTTATAAATGTATGCGCGGAAGCTGTGGAGCTCAAGGACATTTTGTGGAATTATGCAAACATTTTGGTGAACAACCAGACAAAGATAATTGTTTTTCAACAAAGAAAAGAACGTTAAAACCATATAAAAAACCGACAAGTAAATATCCATTAACTAGCAAGGCAATAGATTATTTAATTTCCCGCTCCATCAGTAAAGAAACTGCCATGAAATGTGTATCGTGTGATATAAATGGCAATTTAAGATTCGATTATAGAAATGACACTATTGGTGATGTGGAGTTTGTTAAATTCAGCACTATGGATGAGCCAAAACGCAAGCAATGGAGCGAGAAAAATGGCAAGGCAATTTTATTTTTAATGGATTTATGTGTTGCAGACAAGCCTCTTGTTATTGCAGAGGGCGAAATTGATGCAATTTCTTTGATTGAATCTGGCATAGCTAATGCTGTAAGTGTTCCAACTGGCTCGCAAGGTATCAAAAATTGGGTAAAAAACTGTGAAAACTTTCTTTTAAAATTTTCTAATATTATCGTCTTTGAGGATAATGATATTGCAGGGGCTGGCATGGCAAAAAGTATCGCAAAAGAACTGTCTAACCATCATATCAGCATAATACCTATTGAATACTATAAAGGATGTAAAGACCCAAATGAAATACTATGTAAGTATGGCAAAGAAGTATTGCGTGAAGCAGTAAATAATGCTATTGAACTTGTTTTACCCGAGCCAACAGTTGGTAATATAAAGATTAAGCGACTGAGTGAAGTAGAGCCGGAGAAAATTGCATATCTAGTATATCCTTATATTCCTTTAGGTAAGCTTACTGTTATGGGGGGTTATCAAGGGGGTGGGAAGACATGGTTATCCCTTAAAATCGCTGCTGCTATTTCGATAGGCGAAAATTTTTTAGACCCAGACAATCCATTTGTCGAACACGAAGCAGGAATGGTAGTATATATGTCGCGCGAAAATGGTATGGCTGATGTTGTTCGTCCACGTTTAGATAAAATGGATGTAAATTTAGATAATATTATAACTATAATTGAAGAGGATGATAATGGGAATTATAACCCTATTAGTTTATCAGATAGACGAATAGAAGCAGTAATCGAAGAATATAGGCCAAAACTGCTAATACTTGACCCATTACAGTCATATTTAGGTGATGACATAGATATGCACAGAGCAAATACGGTTCGCCCAGTATTTGATATGGTCTCACGTATAGCAGAAAAATATAATTGTGCTGTTTTAATTATTGCACACCTTAACAAGATGACGGGGATGAGTGCGCAAGACAGAATATTGGGGACTACTGATATAACAGCAGCGGCGAGGAGTGTTTTAATTGTAGGCCGTGACCCAGATGACCCAGATAGAATAGTAATGGCGCAGAGCAAGGCGAGTAATACCCCAATAGGTGTAAGCATCGCTTTTCGAATTGATGACAAAAATGGAGTTATTATGGATGGCGAGGTAGATTTAGGTGCAGATGATATTGTAGGTAAGCAAGCGACTGGACGTAATAAGCCAAGTGTTACGCTTGAAGAGGCAAAGGAATTTTTGGCTGAAATTATGAATAGAGAGGGATTTGCTAAATCAAATGATATTACAAAAGCGGCCGAAGAAAAGGGAGTATCTCAAACTACATTATATAGAGCAAAAAAAGAATTGGGATTGAAAGGACATGCTATTGGTTTTGGTAAAAACAAAATTAGTTGGTGGACATTGCCAGATGTTGAACCGCCACAAGAACCACAGCAGCAAGAGATACCCATTTGACAGCACAATGTTTTACATGGGGAAATTGATAAATAGCTGATTATAATATCAGTTTTTCAATTTTCTCAATGCAGTTCTAATTTGAAAAGTTCAAGTGGTTTTGATTTTGTTGCTGAGAATATTTAAAAACCGACATATAATGAATGCTTTTTTAAGTTTTCTCAAATAATCTTGTGTTTTAAAAAAGAGTTTTGCCTAAATCAAGTGGCAATTTTGAAAGGAATGATGATTATGAGTTCAGGTGGGAGTAATAAAAAAAGAGGTAAGGTAGAAGACTTTAAACAATTTGACAGCTTTAAGGTTCAAAAAATAATTAGGGGAGCGGGACTTGATAATACGCTAATACCAAAAGAGACTTGAATGTATATTATATAGATAATAATGGGCAAAAACAGCAAATTCGTTTTAATTATGTTCCAAATACACTTGGAGGTTATAATTATTATGCAATTTGCCCAAAATGCAACAGTCGGAGACGAATACTATACTTGAAAAATGGGTGTCTTATATGTAGAGATTGTGCTAAACTCAACTATCGAAGCCAGCAAATTAGCAAGAGTGGAATTTTATTTGAAAAAGCAAGCAAATTACTGAGAGACAAACTAGAATATAATGGAGATTTTAAGCCAATTCATTTACTTAATAATACTATCAAACTATGTAAACCCAAAGGCATGCATATAGAAACTTATGCAGAATATTTAAAAGAATTTGATGAATTGTCAAAACAATATCAAAAACAAGTAATGCGAGAAATTAGAGCAATTATTAATCGTTCTCAAAATCCTTAATAAGCTGCGTTATAGCTAATGTAAATTTCATTTTGTTGGGATTAAAATTACTTAATATTTCGGCAATTTCACCACGCAAATATTGACTAGAATTAGTGCTTGTTCCATCTATTAAAAAAGATGGGGTTACTTCGAGCAGCGTGGCTATTCTTCCAAGTGTTTCGAGACTAACTTTCACAACTGCGCGCTCTATGCGGCTTATAAGACTAATTGAAAGATCGAGTTTTTCAGCCATCATTTCTTGTGTTAAACCTATTTCTATACGTCTATCTTTTATGCGTTTGCCTATAATTCCAAAATCAATCATCACTATCACCCATTGTGAAAGTAGCACCTATATGCAAATTTTAACAGGGAAGTTAATGCCGTTGTAGGCATATAATGAAAAAGTTGACTTAAGATTGATAATAGAATAAATTCTTAAAATCACATAGCTTTTGGAGTTTGTTCATGAAAAAATTAAAAAGTTTAATTGTAAAATTTTCAACTTTATTTTTTGCTATTCTATTATGTTTTTCAAGTATTGCGGTATATGCAGCCACATATTCAAATGCTGGATATGGTGTCTCTTTTGCTATTCCCGATGGATATCAGACAGGGGATAATTTGTTCAGCAATCTAGATTCTGTAAAAGCATCATATATCAATAATAGCAATGGTAATGTATTAGCTTTTGGGTGGATAGACGCGTGGGCAAACATGTCAGACGCAGATCGTAGTAAATACTCAAGAGCGGCAGTTAATAATTCGATGCTTACAATAGATGATGTTTCTAGTATAATGTCGAGTAAATTTGATAGCATGGATACTGATAATAACATAGTGGGTACATATGAGACAATTAACAATAAAACTTTTTTTAAATTGACAGAACAATATAATGTTTTAGACAATAATGGATTATCCGTAAGATTTACTCAAATTGATAATATTATTGTTTACAATGGGATTATGTACTTTTTTACCTATGGGGGTTTTTATGGGAAATTAGACATGTCTACAGGAGAGCAATGGTTAAACTCTGTAAATTTAGACAAAGTACCGGATGATGCTACTCAACAAAAAAACGATAAAAATAATAATGCTAATAAATTTTTGAGTTGGCATAATGACGGTTTTCGTTACACCATATATTCAGGTATTATAATAGGAATAGGATTCCCAGCCCTGTTAGCTAAAGAGATTAGAAGATGGCGTTGGTGGAAAGTGGCATTGTTAATATTAGGCGGTATAATGGCTTTTGCTTTATTTTCTTTTTTAACTATTAGTGGAGTATGGCTAGCAATATCTTTGTTCAATGATAATTGGATTGCTAGCAAAATCGGGGGCACACTAGGTATTTGTGCGTTTTTATTGATTATGGCATTGCCATATTATTTCATTGAGAAAAATATAAAATAGTGTTGTTTAGTATAACTTTTATGTGCAAAACTTTATTAACCTAAATTTAATCTCTAATGGTGCTAAAAGTTCTTCAATAATTTGATTAACCTTATCAGGGTTGTTAATAATTTCATGCGGCAAGGCATTGTAACCATTAAGCGGCTCACTTATCAATCCCATATCACTTATAAAAGCTGTATGTAATTCATTATTTCGTATGTAATCTACAGCATAAGCAAAATCAGGTTTTACTAATTTCCCATTATGAGGTTCGCGAGTAAGTACAGTAACTACTTCGAGTTCATTCCAATGAGGGTGTTTCCCGCGTTTACTCCACTTTGAATCACAAGTTAACGTGTTATCCTCTGTTTGTAATTCAACATAAAAATCACTTATTTTACTCTTAATATAAATATCTTCAATTTCATTAAAAGTTGGCCCCAAAAATTCTGAAAATGGCTTCATATCTATTCTGATAACCTCAAATGGTTTGATAATTAGAGGAGTTTCCCAACTTCTTATAAATAGTGAATATTTTCTTTCGATTATTAAGTGAGCTTGTTTTACATAAATGGGGGAAAGGGTCTCATTTTTAACTAATAAGATTATATTATTACTTTGAAATATGCTCGTGTGGAAACCAATACTTTTTAATGATATTTTTTTTGATAAGAAAGTTAAATAAAATGTATATGCTGCAATAAGGAAAAGGATAGCACTTGTAATACCTGATATTAAAGTTGCAGCATTGACCCAATTATTCATGAATACCACCTCAATACAAATTATCTACTATATTCTTTAACTTGCTCGTCTGTTAGTCCTTTGACTATTACTGCTATCTGCGTGTTGCCATTATTCTCGCCCTGCCCTTTATTAGCTACTAATTTATCTAATAGCTTAGCACCATATTGCATTTTGAGTTTAGCTTGCTCTTTAGTTAATTCCAGAGGATTATATCCACACATGGTGTTATAATCTCGTACAAATTCTTCGATTATCCAAGCAGCATTGCCATCCATAAATGATTTTGCTATATCACTATTATTATCAATTCTTTCTATGTTCGGTTGCATTGTAACCAAATCCATAATAATCACCTCTATTTATTTATACATTATTACTCAATAAAAGTCAAAGTTGCTTTACTAAACATATATCAATAAAATAACCGCTTCAAATATCAATTTTAAGCGGTTTTAATTAGGATAATGTCAAAACTGGAGATATTTGTTCACTTTATCAAAACTTAATATTTTGTAATATTATTGAAGTATATAAAAGTAAAAGGTGAATCATTTTATTTCTGCTAGTGCTATAAAAAATTTCTTTAAATCATTGAATTTAATATCTTCCTTTTTCTCACAAAAAATATAGTAAAAATTATATTCGTCTTTTTCTCTTCTCTGCAGAGATAATAATACATCCTCGGCTCTTTTAGTGACTTGCCAATCATCGAATTTTATCTTAACATCTTCTAATTTATCAATACCACTTTCTACAGAAGTAGTTTTAATAAGAATAAATTTCTTTGATTTAGAGTGAAGTTTATCAAAAATCTTGATTATTTTCAGTGCTAAATCAAATTCTTTTTTTTCCAGTATTGCTGCTTCAGCACTTAAATCTGGGTTTTCTTGATGTTTCAAGGTCGTCAATACTTCTTTAATTCTCTCACAATCAATCAAATTTGAATCAAGAGAACTTATACCATCTACCGTCGCTAATAATCTTTTTAAATTAAGATTAGCTTTTAAAATTGTGTTTTTCCCAACAATTGCAATAGCCTGTTTATATTTTTCGTCAGGTTTATAAGTTTCTTTTTCTACTTGCGCTTTGCCTATTTCATCAATAAGAGCTTCTAATTCCGCTCTAGATTTATATAATGCTTTCATTCTTTCTTGACGGGAAAAATATTCATTAGCAAACCAATTGTTTTTATCCTTGGCCAATTGCTTGATTTCCACTATCACATCAGAATCAGAAAATAAATTTTTTATTATATTATCATCAGAAAATAAGTCTTTTTTATCTGTCAAATCAATACATAATCGTGACAAAAAGTTATTTAATTTTAGCTGTTTCTTATTTGGAATTCTTTTTTTAATACGAGTGGTATATTGAATTTTCAACGATATTTTCCCAGAAAGTCGCAAATATGAGTTAGTGCAATGATGTTTCTTACTAATGGTATCTATACATTTTTGGATTAAAAGATTTTCGTAGACCACTACAGGATGTTCTTGAATCCACATCTTTTCATAATCAAGAGCCAACATAACACTTTCCAAAACGCTCATGGCTTGTTTTTGATATCCTAATTCAAGATCATTATTATCATTTTTAATAATACAAATATTATCTAATAATCGTTCGTAATCTATACTTATTGTTTTGAATCCACACACAAAAGCATCTCTTACTAAATAATCAAGTCTATCGACATCTATCGTATCGGAATTTAAAACGCTAATTAGAACGTTTAATATCTTATTCTCTAGTGTCACTTCATGAATGATTTTATCATTTTGTGAATGCACTTTATATTTATAACCAAGTATAGCGCGAGCAAAGAATTCTATATTTTTAATATATTCTATACCATCGATGAATTGAAACTTTTTAATTGCAATTATGGCGCTCATTGCCTCATGTTCTTTTGCTATTGTGTTAAGTTTCAAATACTCATTAGCATCTGATTTAAAGTGTTCGGAATCAATAGATCCTATAAGCATTTCATGCATTTTTTCTTCACTATTGTTAAAGAAAAATTTTTCGCCTGTATGCGAAAAAGGGGCATGTCCTACATCGTGTAATAGACAAGCAAGCTCAAAATCTTTGCCAATTTTATCTGTCTTTGCCGCTGCTTCTTTTTCGGCGCAATCCTCTTCGCTTTGAAATAATGTAATAATTTGTTCTCTCAAAACAGAAAACGCTCGGCGTCCTAAAGAGTAAACGCCAAGCGAATGAACAAATCTATTATGTAAAGCGGTTGGGAAAAGAGGAGAATAACTAGTCTGAATAATATCTCTTAATCTTTGGAAAATTCTTGTATCTATTACTTTTTTTGAAATATTACAAGGGATTTCTATATATCCATAAATTGGGTCTTTAAATAGCTTTATATCTTTAGACATATCTAATAATCTCCATTTAGCTTGCTTTTTCAAGCATTTCTAATATTATAATTATTTTGTAAGTAATATAATCTTTCTTTAAGCTTTCTAAAGTGATTTTTTCATCTAAAATAAGAGTTTCATTTTTATCATAATGGAACACATCGCGGTATTCTCTTAAAAAATTATTAGTTTCATCTCGATTGCTAATAATAAGAACTGTCTTGCCGGTTTTTTCTTCCATCATCTTTTTTACATCTATTTTGCATTCATTGAGTTCCGTGAAAGTTATACTCCGCTGTTGCTTTTTATCTAACACGTTAATCATTTTTGCGATAGCTAAATCAGCAATGCCAATCGTAATCATAACTTCCTCCTAGTTTTATTATATTCAGCATAGCAAAAATGTTCCATGGCTGTCAACTTAAATTTTTATTACATAATCATAACAATATGGTAACAAAACTTTGCTAGAGCGTGGAAGTAACTGTAACTTCTTTTATCTATACATCATTATTCAATAAAAAGCCAAAATTGTTTTTGATGGGAGCGTATATAAACCGAAAAAATAAAACACATATATATATTTCACACACGTTGTTTGGGGTCATCCCCCACCTACAAGCACACACCCGCTCTTGTTTGGATGTGACACGACTTGCATGTCACACTTCATGTCACACACTATGTAAATTTTTGTGAATAATCAAGAATGTCAAAACGTTAAAATTGCGCTGAAATACCATCAGCTTAATTTCAAAAAATCTTTGTAAATAGCTATTTTTGAGACTGTTAATCAAAGGGTCGTTGGTTCGAGTCCAACTTGGGGAGCCACCGCGTCGCAATTCGCTTCACTGCCGCTATTGCAAGCGAAGCTTGCAATTAGCGCGGCAATGTTTCGCGATTCCTCCTTTTCTGCAAAAAATACGTTCCTTTATTTTTTGCAGTTGGGGTGCGATGTAAAACTGACTGTATAATATAGGGCATTACACCAAGAAGGCGAAGATAGCCTTTATTTTTTCAGCCTTTTTTCGATGGCGCCGCTTATATAAACAATCGGGAAGGAAAAGGCCAGCCAAACAAGAAAGAATTCAGGGCAAACTTGCCCCATTATATTGCCGGGAAGATTATGATAGTTCCACACGCCCATTCCTAGAGCAACATTAAAAATCATTCCGAAAACGAATTCGATGGAAGTGATAATGGTCGCGCTGATTAGGCATTTTGCCCATATTATCATAGACTTGTATCGTATATAAAATGAATATAAAGATATAAAGCAAATCCCGCCGGCCAGCGCCATTGACCAATGCGTGTGTCCGCGGAAGAGGATTTCAAGCATGGGGTATGTGATGAAGCCGATTAAGAATATAATCAATAAATGTGCAATTTTTTTTGTCAAAAAAAACACCAACTTTACTTTTTGAGTTAGTGTTTGTAATTTTTTGTTTGATTATTCAGGTTTTTTATTTGCTCTGGCGCTTTCAGCATGCGGTTCGTGCTTAATATGTTTTGAATGGAACTTGCCGTCTTCTTTTTTATTATTTTTTGTGCTTTTCTTTTTAGGCATAATTAGACCTCCCAACTAGAAAGAATAGTTTTATCGGCGGCGACTTTGTTGGTAATTTCTTTACCGGTTCGGCAATTATCAAATGTTCCGTGAGAAATTTCATCAATAACTTTGTTTTCAAGCGTTTGGTAGTACGCCTCAGGCGTCAATCCGGTGGTGGTTTTGTGGAAATGGTTCTGGGTTTCGCTCGCGGCATAGCTTCCGTAGAGTTCTTTGACTTCTGAGATTAATTCTTCACGTTTACTCATATTATTTATCCTTTCTAACTTTGGATTTATCTCCTTTTGTGGCCTTTTTGCGCGCGGGAGGATTTTTCCCTTCGTCAGATTTTTTCTGCTGGTTTCGTGTTTTATTTGCCATAGCTTTTCTCCTTAATCATTTTTATCGCTTCCCGGTTTATGCCGATTTCCGGATTGCTTTTTGTTATTTCTTGTTCCATTATCATAAGCACTTTCGGCTATTGTCGGGCCGCCATGGGATTTTTGTTTTCGAATTGGCTTCGGGTCGAGCTGGCTATCTTTTGGCATATGACGCTCCTTTTTAGTTATTGTGCGCAAAAGATATAGGAAAATACAAGACTTGACAAATTGAGTGAAAATAAATATAGTTGTTTTTGTTGTTGGAGAAAAATCATATTTCGCGGGAGTAGCTCAGCTGATAGAGCGCCACCTTGCCAAGAAGTAGGGCGTTTCCTACAAAAATTGAATAATTCGCGTTAACACGCGGGAATAGCTCAGTTGATAGAGTGCAACCTTGCCAAGGTTGAGGTCGCGGGTTTGAGCCCCGTTTCCCGCTCCAGTGTTGAAAAAAGTTCGCCTTAGTTGCGGATTTTTTTGTTGTTGGAGCGAACTCTTGGCAAAGGTGTTTTCACGCCTAGCGTTGCCTAAAATTATCCGTATTGCATCAGCAAATGCATCAGTTGTGCATATTTTAGGGCAACTGCATCAGCCTGCCTTGGTGCCATATGCATCTTTCAATCCATCTCTTATTGTTGCCTTAACTGCGCCGATATCCGGCTTATCAATATAGATGTTTTGCGTGGTGGACATTTTATTATGCCCCATAGCCGAGCTGATATAGCTCATTGGTACATTGCTTTCGTGAAGCCTTGTGGCGAATGTGTGCCGGGTGGCATAAAGGCATCTGCCTAAATCATCCAGTCCGTGCTTCTTTAGGGTTCTCTCCCATAGTGAACGCAAACCGCTATAAGCATAAATATTGCCATCCCTTGTGGGGAAATCAAATTATGAGGATTAGGATGTTCGGTTTGATATTCTTTCCATTCCACAAGTGCAGTTTCAAGCTTTTCGCTTATGGGTATAGCCCTTTTTTTAACCTCTCCATCCCTGCTTCCCTTTGGCAAGCCAACCGCCGAATATGCTTGCTTTTCAGTCCACCCATCAGCCTCATATTCAACCTGTTTTTTAACAGCCTTGGTTATAAGTAGCATACCGTCTTGGATATCAACCCAGCTTATGGCAGGAACTTCGCTCGGACGCATGCCTGTGTGGAACAGAAGTGTTATAAGTACTTTATCACGCAGATCAGCATTTTCTAAAACTTCATCAACTCTCGCCATTTCATCATCAGTTAAAGCCTTGCGCTTTTTAACTTGATTCCTTGCATAATTGCCACCTTTAAGCACAATGCTTTTAGTCGGATGCTTAATAATGTGATTGTTCTCTTGGCAAAACTCAAAGAAACTATCAAGCAAATTCTGCGATTTCTTAACCGTGTTCCTTGTGCAACGCTCCAATTCCTTATTGAAATATTCCTGTGCCAGCTCCTTCGTGATTTTTTGCACTTCCACATCCCCGAAATAATCAAGGAGCCTATTAGAACGCTCAATAAGATTTTTGCGATATACATTCTTTGCATGAGCATAATGCTGATTGAACCATCTTCTATAAAGCACATCAAATCGGCTAGTTTCTGCCCTCTGCTTATAACCGGTTATTAGAATTTCATGTTTTAGCTTCGCCATCCATTCTATAACTTCTTTCTTGGTATCAGCCCTTTTGGTCCGGCGATCTGCCTTGCCATCTTCCTTAAAACCAATAGCTATCTGCCCAATCCATCTGCCGTTGGGTTCTTGGCGAATACTGCCTTTGCCATTACTTCTTCTTTTTTTAATTTTCGACATCAAGTGCCTCCTCCTAAAAACACTTGCTACAATTCGTTTATCACATTAAGCCATAATAAACGAATTATATCAAGTAATTCCGCTAGTTTTTGTTGATGGTTCTATAGCTCCATTTTGTAAAAGACAGGGCAGAAACCACGTTTCTATTACCAATTTTGATAGTAGGGAAGGTCTTGCTTCGCATTAGTTCCCGAACATTATTAATGCCAACACCCAAGATATCCTTTAAGTGCTCGCAGGATAGAAAGTCGCCATATTTATTGGCTAACCGCTCGGCTTCCAAAGCTATAGCTATGCCATTGTTGATATCGGTTTCGTTTAATATTTGTTTGATATAGCCTTCCATTCTACCCTCCTCATCCTCCGGCTTGTGCAATTAGTGCAACAAGTGAAGCGAATTTTAGCTCCAATATTTTTTTTATATTTTTTTAATTTTTACTTTTTTTAACTGTTTTTTCTTTTAAAGAGAAAAATGGTATCACCGTATCACCAAATACGATTTTGATGGTGATGCTCGTGGTTTTTAAGTGAAGTCATCTTTCAAAATCCCTTCACTTTGATTTCACTTGCTTCACAAAAACTCATTAAAACCATAAGCGCGAGGATACATTTCCTTGGCTTCTTTGGTTAATGTGTAATTGCGATATGCCCAGCCATAATTTCGTTTCACTATCTCTTCACTTGCTGGCATGCCGAGGTGGCTAAGTAATTCCTCTTGAAAATCTCTGTTATTTCTGCCATAGCCATTATTGTTATCCTTGCACCACTCCCGATAAACCTTATGAACCTTGCCAGTAGTGCATTTATCCTCAATTTTGTTATTTGGACGCTCGCACATACACTCCTCAAAAAAGGTAATAACTGTTGAGTTTGATGATTGATATTCTTTGCGGTGCAGGCTAACGCACTCCGGCTCACTGAAATTATAGTTATTATCAATAACAGTTTTAAGTGCTAGAACTACCTTCTTAATAATCCCTTCCCGCTCCTGATAGAGCTTGTCGAGAAGATGCTTGTCCTGTTTATCTTGGGGAATCACATTATCGCACCTAACCGCCATAATTCGGTCATAAACCCAGTCGCCATTATCTCCCCCAAATTTGGGAAGCTTGTTCATGCAAAACCACAAAAGACCATGGAAAACAAACTCAAAGCCGTCTATACCCTTGAATTCAGCAAAAATGGAATCACCACCGGTGGCTCTTTTGAAAATTTTGAGTTCATCAATTGAAACAAAACTCATATCCGCAGAGCCGGCAAGGCGCTTGCCATAAATGTTCGATGTGCCAAACCTCGCCTCTAATTCCTTGAGGTCGATGGCAGTATAATTGCCCTTCCCCACTATCTTTTCCGTTAGGCTTTTCAGTTGTGATTTCCCGGTGTCACCCGCTCCAACCATAAATAAAGCCTTTTTAAGCCGAGAGCCTTTAATGTTAGAAATACAAACTCCCATAAATTCTAATAACAATTGCGCTATTTCCTTGTTGCCGTTGGTTAAATCTTTCATATATTTATCGAAAACAGGAGTATCCGTTATCTGGTTATCCCACTTGCAGGGAATTTGGATGGTTGATAAAATTTTGGGCGTGTGTGGTAAAAGCTCGCCTGTTTTGATGTTGTATAATCCATTTTCGAAGTTTATGATGTCTTCTTCTGCATTCAGAAGGTCGCGTTCAATAAAATCAAGGTCTGCAATTAGCAAATTGTAAGTTTCGTTTATGCTGCTTATCCTAGCGTAGGGTTCACTGTATTCGGCAATATGTTTCTTAATAACGCCTTTGAAGCTTTCGGGAACAAAGCGTTTATAGACGCCATCCATATAAGCAAAAACCTGTGCTTGATTAGATAAATCATCTCGAACAAGAATGCAGTGTTCTTGTTGCCGAACATGCTTTGCAAGTAATGGCGGGGATATGGAAGGCTTATTTTGACTATTGAAAATAACAAACGGAAATGGGTTCTCGTTTTGGAAATCTGCTTTTGGAGAATATTTTTTTGCATTTTCGAAGGTTTCTTTGCGCGCAATACGCTTTAATTCCTCAGTTGGCAACTCCTCTGCAAAGATGAACTTGTTGATTATGCCCAATGCAATTTTGATATCAGCTATGTCCAATCCTTTTCGAACAAGTGTCCCAATATGGGTGAACAGAGCATTATTGCGACCATCTCCATCTCCAAGCTCAAATAGTCTGGGATCTTCTTTCCCTATAGAACAAAGCCACATGGGGACGGTAGCAATGGGTTTGTTTTCATCAAACTCCCTAACGGGTTTGCGCCATTTATTGTTAAACTTCACCATGATATAAGCGTTCTTGCCATATTTGGCATCAAATTTGAGTCCGATTGCATTGAATCGCCCTCCGTGGTTTTGCTTAATTGCTGGACTGCTTTTGAACACAAAATGCTTACCACGAGTGGTTTCATAAACTCTGCAATTAATATTTTTGCTGATCACAATCTCATAGAGCTTTTCAGCCTGTGTACGCTCGTCAATATCAATGACAGTCCATTCGCCATTAAGAATGCCGGCAAATTCAGGAAGATTTTTTATCTGCTCAAAAGTTTTAAGTTTATGCCCGTCCTTATAATTGAATTTGTCAATGCACCTTTTGTTTTGCGTCCGCACATAACCTCTAAAAATGTTAATCATATTATTCCTCCTACTATATGCCACGGGAGCGGCGATTTTTTCGATACTCTTTCCCACATCTATAAGGGAACTTTCTACTATAAGCCGTGGCAGAGGCCTTTTTTCAGGAATTTTTCTAAAAAAGTTTTTTGCCTTCTACTATAAGCCACGGGGGAAGACAAAAGTGAACCCTCTACTATAAGGAAGGCCAGAGCCTAAATTCGAACCCTAATTTGATAAAAGTTTTTAGAAAAAAATTATCCCTCTACTAAACAAGAAAAAATGGGCAAATTCGAACCCCCTTATTTTCAAAAAAATGTTTCTCTACTATAAGCCACGGGGAAGGGCAAAACCGAACCCCTCTTTGAAAAAAGTTGAAAAATTGATAAAAAAATCAAATAGAGAGTGCAAATTCAAAATGGCAAAAACTCCATTAAAATAGAGCCTATTGCGTATTGCAACAAGCTCTGGCCTATACCCCCATTTGATTTCCCGTTTTTTCGCACGAGGCTCCGGCGCGGTCACTGGACCATAAGATTGCAAAGATTTAGACCGCCCCTAGGGGGATGCCAAATCTCCAGCACCATAGCCCACATTGACCGTGTCGGACTCTCACGCACAAAAATTTAAAATTAAACAGGGTATTAAAGAAATATGTAAACATTATAATTTGGATTATTATAATCTAGATTATATAAAACATTCCTATATTGAACTTCAGCTATTTACTGGACTTTTTCAGCGTTTTGTTATAATATAAAATTAACAATGAAGGAGGCGACCACTATGGAAAGAAGCAAAGAAGAAATAATAAAATTTCTAGAAGAAACCTCAAAAAAACTCGCCCCAAACGCAAGCGAAGAACGAGCAAAAGAATTTGTGGAAAGCATGTTGAAGCGAATATCTTTCGGAGGAACAAAGCTATAAGATTTATAATTTTGTCACAAAAGCATACTATAGTTTTGTGACAGAACTCATTCGCGATAAATCTTTATTATGCTCTATTATGCCTCTTTCCTATTCCTTAAATTCAAGATATTCCCACAATTCTTCATAACGATAAGTATCATGTTCAACTTCTTCGGTTTCTGTACTACCATCGCTATAATAAATTAGAAATTCAGTAAGCTCTCTGCTTTCCAAACCCATTGCACCAGACCCCAAAAACATCTCGCCTAGAAATGTTTTTTCTACATTTAGAGAATCATCGGTACGCTCACTGATTATTTCCGTCTTTATTATTTCTATTGACATTTCTCGCTCCCTATTTAAATTTTTCAATAAGTTCTCAGAGCTAATCGTGAACCTTATTTTTGTCGGCTTCTGCTCCCATCAAGCCGAACAACTGCTAATAGCTGATGCAAGGAAGAATATTAGAATTAGAATGAATAGAACTGTTCCGCAACCCGGAGGTTTGCCTGAAGACTTTTTACCGCCACCACCGCCCACACCTTTTGTAACATCCCTAAAAATCTGATAATTGATGAAACTGTTGTGACCGCCTCCGAATCCGCCAAAACCACCATTCATAACTCAGCCCTCCAATATATTCACATTAAATTTTCGATTCGTATTTTTCTTTCTCTTCTTGTTTTATTGCTAATGTGCTGATGCAAAAGCTTAGCACCTTTTCTTTGCCAATACCATTCGCACTTTTTCTTTCATCAAAGAAAAGTACTTCAGCTAGTTCAAGCATTTTCACAATATCATCTTTTTGATTTCCGTTTATCATAAATGCTGAGCTACACAGATTGATTTTTGCCCATGGCTCACCAACTTTAAATTTCTCAATCTCAACATGCCAACTATTCATTATCATTGGAGGATTTGCCTCATATGCTCTTTTGCCAACTTTCTTTTTGTGCTTTTTCTGCAAAGTCGCATCATCATATTTATAAGCAAGCTGACACAATTCCTCGAAGGCAGCTCGCTTATCTTTTTCATATCCCCATTTGCCCATTAAACGCATTTTAATATCTCCTATAAGATTTATTTCTTTGTGTTGCTTTCATTCCCCAATAATCTTAATCAGCACTCTTTTGTTTCTCTTGCCATCAAACTCGCCATAGAAAATCTGCTCCCAAGTGCCGAAATCAAGCTTGCCATTTGTGATAGCACAAACCACCTCACGCCCCATAATAGTGCGCTTTAAATGTGCATCGGCATTATCTTCAAACCCATTATGTGCATATTGATCATATGGCTTTTCCGGAGCCAACCCCTCAAGCCACCGCTCATAATCGCTATGCAATCCGCTCTCATCATCATTGACAAAAACACTGGCAGTGATGTTCATAGCGTTCACTAGCACCAAGCCTTCTTTAACACCGCTTTCATAAATTGCCTCTTGCACCTCGTCGGTTATATTCACAAACCCCGGCGAGAAGGAATGTTAAAATCTAATTCTTTTCTATAGGCTTTCATAATGACCTCCTATCCTTAAACCGGCTTGTAAAGTTTTTCGGCATATAACCCTAAAAACTTTTCAATTTAATAAGTTTTTCGGGTTTGTTGTGATTTATTTAACACTTTTTCAAATATTCCAACATCCGTTCAGCTGTATTTACAGCCACTTTCGATGTATCTCCGTTTTTGATGAAGGCATTAGCATTGCCACTATTTAAGCCCAAATCTTTATAGATGCGATAATTGCTCACGCCTTTTTTTTCTTTTAATTGAACGATTTTATTGTGCATCAACCCCTTAACCCTATCATCATTCGCTCTGCCATTTATATGATAGTTATAAACTTGTGTTAGCTTTGCTTGTTCCCATTCGCTATTCTCTGTTAGCTTCGGTAAATCAAAGCCTTGCTTTTTCACGGCACACGCAAGCTCTCCTAGTTTATCATATTCCTTGGCATAAGCATAGAGCGGAAAACGAAGGCGCGGCAATTCCTTGCAAGCCACCAAAGCTAACATATATAGATTATTAGTCCTCAACCCCGAAATCTCTCGAACATATCGTTTGAGGAAACCTTTATAAGTTAAACATCGCATGGCTTGCACCTCCTAACATAATCCACATAACGAAGTAGAAAATCTTTATATGAATTTTCATTCAGAGCAGACTTTTCAGATTCCTTTGCACACTTATCCAAAAGCTCCCAATCAATCTTTGCAATTAAATCGGGATAAGTTACATCCGCCCAATCATTATCACGGAATGAATGCAACTTCGCAACCACAACATCCTCAAGGCTTGCAGTATAAAAATCCACCCGTTCCGTGGGAATATCCAATTTCACAAATCTATCCTCAAAATCATAAGGGAAATTGTTGATATAAGTTTGCACTCTCTCATTAAACC
>Ga0123354_10006863_pt1 | contig 17000 bp, 9 predicted proteins | sample TergutLab28metaG_2_FD_97872 | JGI IMG/M metagenome (GOLD analysis project Ga0123354, IMG submission 97872) | Labiotermes labralis P4 segment gut microbial communities from Petit-Saut dam, French Guiana - Lab288 P4 | ecosystem: Host-associated > Arthropoda: Insects > Digestive system > Gut ...
AGGTAATGTAAATAGACATCGTATTTTTAACAATTTTAACAACCGGACAAACATAACCTTATAGACACAACAACTAATCAGCAATTTATACGATTTTATGACTAGATAGACTCAGCAAACATAGTAGACATAGTATTTTTAATAAGTTTAATGACTGGATAAACATAACCTCTACATGACATAGTATGTTTATAGTAAGTAATACACAGTAATCACAGCCGAAAAATTCACACATAAATTTTACTACTATTTGCTCATATTTATAGAATTGTGTTTTAGTAATTTTGGACCACCCACTTGTTTCAGTATGATGATACCAGAGGCTGTGTAATGCAATTTTGACCTCCTGATGATGAGCACATGTGCTCGAAACATGTAGAGGCATGAAATAAAATTGTAAAACGAAAAAATTTGTGCATCAAGTTGGTTAATTACTAAGATAAATATACTGAGATGCATGATCAGCAAAACATCAAACCTTTTTAAGATGCTAACATTACTTAAGAAAATTTGTACTTATTGTTGAGTGACGCAGCAGATCTTAGTTTATACTTCTGTACGTTTATTGCTTAGGGGCCGGGATAGCCCAGTCGAGTATAGCGACTGCGCTAGGGGCTGGACGGTCCGGGGATCGAATCCCAGTGGAGGCAAAATTTTCCGCACCCGTCCAGACCGGCCCTGGGGCCCACCCAGCTTCCTATACAATGGGTACCGGGTCTTTCCCGGGGGTAAAGCGGCCGGGGCGTGGGGTTAACCACCCACCCCATCTAGCGCCGAGTTTAAAAAAAGAGTAGAGCTACACCTCTACCCCCCTTCTGGGCCTTCGTGACCTGTTCTAGTTGTATGGTACAGGGCCATACATGGCCATAATATTCAGGTCTCAGACTTAGGACACACTTCAGCGTGTAGTATAGGCTAAATAATTCTTGTAGTGCCTTGAAGATGGTCCACTGGACGAAACGAAATGTGTAGTCTCTTGAGCGTATAAAACTTCTATAAGTTGGTAGAAATAAGGGCTCTGTCAGGCGGAAGCTTTCCAATTTAAGATATTTTCTGGACAATTTCGCATTCGTTAGTCGGGATAGCTCGATCAGTATAGTGACTATGCTACGGGCTGGACGATCCGGAGCTCGATTCCCTGGAGGGGCAACAGATTTTTCTCTTCTCCAAAACGTCCTTACCGACTCTGGGGTTCTGCACCGTACCTCCTGTTCAACGGGTCTTTCATCTAGTTCTGAGATGAAGAATGAGTGGGACTGTACTTGTTTTTGCTTGTGTGTTTTCGTGGCATGCAGACGGAAATCTCTCTCTTTCCTGTAAGCGTTACGTTTCGCATTTATCGAGATAGTGTGGTCATTAGTTCTTCTGGAATAGCATATACATGATTTAAGTGGTCTTATATAGTAACAAAACCTTAAACAATACCCTGTCATCTACACTGATATTGTTCTGAGATGTATTCGCATTTCCATAAACACGAAATTTGATTTCGCAATCACGTGAGACATGTATTGTTCCTTGACCTTTAGATGGGAGGAATGTGTGCTACATGTGTCACTTACATAAACATTAAACAATACTGCATTTTGCTAACAGATTGTAGGTACTTCCATATTATTCTCGCAATAAACAGCGATTATTTCCATAAACAGCTCTAACTGGTTTGGTTTTTACAATGAAAACTGAGTGTTTACTGTGAATTAGCAACGGAATCTTCAATCAGATTCTGAATTGATACCCATATTCCACGTTGCACCGAATGCTTCTCCTGCAGCCTTACCAATATTAACATCAAAATTCCTCCCCACTGCAGTCCTCCCAGCGTTATCAAAATGTCTCCATAATGCAGCCCTTCAAATACACATAAAAAAACCCAGTCCGAGTACCCCATCTGTTTATATCCTCCGCTACTTATTCTGAGAGTCAACTTCGTATCGTCCTACCTTCTTTTTAACCTTACAACGCTTTACCTTGCCTACAATCCTCCTTTACCTGAAGGACGATTGATCACTGCCTCCTTCATCTGTCTTTATTCTTTAAAGTATCAATGTTTTCAGTTTTGCATTGATTTCGGCATTCTTTCCTCTCTGGTAGCTTTCTAAAATGAAGTTCTCGAAATAGCCTTCCAGACATTTCCTCCCACACAACACCCACAGTAACCAGACCTTTCCAGTAATTCTGGCAAAGGTTCGCTCTTGTGCACAAATGTTGCTACGTAATGTACAAAGTAGAGCAAAGATAATATTTCAGTACAGTATTTCATTGCATTTAATTGCTTAACCCTCTGAATAACGGAATTCCTTTAAATTCTACGTAAAAATGTGATTCCAACAGCGTAGAAAACGTATATTCGTTACAAAGGCAAATCATAAAATGCCGTTACGGAGATGATTGTTGTTTATTCTGAAAATTATGCGATGTCCTAGAAATCGTCTCTGCGTGTGAATTCGAGAGTTTTTCCATGCTGACGCGGGTAGTACATAATGGTACTTTGCCGTCAAGGCTTAATGATCGAAGGAGTTCGTGGTCTTGATCAAATATGAAAACGGACGGAGACGGTATGAGACATTTTGATCCAGTTGAGCAGCTTAGAAATGGGTCGGCATTCTGCCATGACCTATGTGTCCCTCAGGGTGAGTGACCTGGCTCCAGTTCTGCACAGACGAGGCGGCGTTGACCTACTGCAACGACGTAAATCAGTCTAGCAGCCAATTTAATTTTCGCTGCATCGTGTCCTTCGACTTTGCGCTACAGGTTCACAGCGCCTAAGTGAGTTAACTTGAACCGTTCACACAACACAACATTAATTCATGACACGGCTTACTGACTCATACCGGTGTCTGGGTCCTAAATCCTCCAAGGACAGCGAGCCCGACTTGCGAGTTATAGGCGTTTATCGTTTTTAACCCGTATTGAAGGGTCTTTCAAAATGTGCTCTGTTTGGCATGTATAATCACACACACACACAAATAGCACAATAAATGCTATATGACTTAAAATGTAAAGTGTGAATTGTTTTGACGCTGCTTAGAACCATTAGCGCTACGTGGTGTTTCGAATGACCGTCTCTGCCTGATTAATTGCTGGCAGCACTGAGCATTGCTGTAGGTTTCTGTCACTCAAGAACTTCCTTAATTATGAGTGCCTGATGTCAGAGTGTTGAGGGGAGCTGTATAATGTGTACTGTTTACGAAATAAGGTCCATCGAGTGAGGCACGTGGGACCTGAAACATGCCTTTGGATGTGGTTAAAAAAATCAGTGGAGGAAATCTTAAGGAAAAGATCGCCTGGTGGACCCAGGAATATGTGGGATGATAATATTATGTTGTTCAGGAAACAGAGTCTGAAAGTATGGACTGGATTCACCTGACTCCGGAAAGTCTGTCTGCAGAAGGACTCGGTAACAATGAGTTACGGGCCTTTCCCACGGTATTCCACGTCTCACCTAAATATTCTGCAGTCACCCTATTCGTGAAGCTGATAACGTAACCTTACAAGCGTTACTGATGATGAGTTTTGTGCGTTCTGTACCAACCATTAATTCAAAATGTTCTCGTGCAATAGATCTGCTTAGCCTATACGAAGTACGATTTTATACATGCGTATTGGTGTGTGGGCCTACCGGCGAAGCGAAATGTTATTATTAATGTATAATGACGGTGTATTAACTACAGTGACTATCAGCGTCAAGTGATATGAGAAGATTGTCATGTTCGGTAATCATCAGAGGATTAGAGAGGATTTACCCCGACCTTGATCAAGACAGTATCATGGTATTCCCCAGCAGCAACAGCTATCAATGTGTGGTCCGCCCGTCGCTTTATTATGGCCCTCGAAACGAACATCTTTAATTCATTTCAGTAAAATTTTTGTCTATCTGAGGGGTAAGGTGCAATTAAAGTTCTTGTCAACGTCATGAAGACGGATGGGTGTGGGGGTAGAGGCATAGATCCGCTCATTCTTCACCTCCGTACTAGATGGCGGTGAATTTTCAGCTTCGCATCCCGGGCGCCCTACGTTCGGAGCAAAGAGCCCCCTGGTACCCATTCAACAGGAGGCTGAGTCAGCCCCCAGAGCCTGCCCCTGCGCTTTAAGACAAGAATGTTCTCGCCGGGAATCGAGTATGGATTCCCCGGTCATCTGTCCTGTAGCCTAGTTACTGTATGCACTGAGCTATAACCCTACACTTACCAGAAATGCAACCCCTGTCCGCCCTCAGACCCATAGCCATTAATTTTACTACAAAAACTGATTTATATCAGGACGTGGAAGGAGTTTGTATTCATTCGGTCGGACCCGTTCCGGGTTTTTGGCCGTGGGTGCTTCAGCCGAGGTGTTGGGAGAACTCGTGTCCTGGTATCTCCATGCATTCCCACAGGTCCTTATCCGAAAGATCTGAATTACTTACAACTTACATCCCCAAGTACAACTAGTTGAGAGGAGGAGTGCTTAGAATTTGTAACTAAATGAGAGTAAAGAAAGGGTAACTCGACGTGACTATCTTGTATACTACGAGTGGGCTACATTCGGGGAACACTAGCAGGTTCTGCTGCAATCAGCAGGCGGAAAAACAAATTTGACGGCATGTGCTACAATTCTTCAGTCACAGCCGTCTACAGTTTTCTCTTTTTATTCCGTTTTATTTCCGTCCTTCAGAGGACAGAAGTAGCGTTTGAGATGAGTGCCGTGGGTTTGAACTCTGGCCTGCACAGTGACAAGCCGGCTGAACTGTGGCACGGCCATACATATAGTCTGTACTGTTGCACAGATATTTCCATGATTCATGAAAATAATAGGAAAATTAAAAATGAAAGAATAAAAATAGGAGTAGGTAGGAGATGTAGGCTTGTGGCAGAAGTACGGCTTTACCGCTGACGGGAGGTTATTAGTCGCTGCGACTATCGTGTTGCCCAGATGAAACGTGCAATTGTAAATGGAAGTGCTCGCACGGGCGACTAATGTAATCGTTGCGATGAAAAAACTCGCAGCATGCTCCATGTCAAGGGCGACACGATTATCGCCTGACGACTGCTTGTAGCTGAAGATGAAACACAAAGAAGTATATGGGGTCGCGCGCACGAGCGACTATCGCTCCATTCTCACCCTATGCAATAAACGCCTTTTACTTGTGATACTGCGGTTGTGTGCAAATATGCTTGCTATAATTTTACCTAAAGGGGTTCTCCTAGTAACAATACAAGATCGCAAGTGAAAAAGGTAAAGGTAAGTCAGTCCCGTTAGAGGTCTGGACAGGCCCAAAGGGTTCCAGGAAGTTAAGGTTCCCAGATTTCGTGACAACGGCACAGGATGGTGTTAGGCTGTCAGCCTTACGCACCGGCCGCCTTTACCCCCAGGAAATACTCCTGGTACTCATTTCTGTTATAGGCTGAGTCGACCCCAGGGCCATAGTGCGATCGGAAAGGTTTTATGTCAAGGAAAAATCCACTGACACCGGCTGGGATCGAACCAGCGTCCTTCCGATTTGTAGCACAGCACCTTAACCACTGTGCTACCGCGGTCCGCCGATCGCAAGTAAAGTGCCTGATATTTTCTCTACAGAATTGTAATAAAATTTCTTGGTATAAGAATCACAAAAGTCTGTCCGTCCACTGGGAAACGAGCTGTTTCACGCGGACGGGCAGAAGTGACGAAGCTAGTAGTAGATTTTCTTCGCAACTATGCGAATGCACCTAAGACATTTAATAGTTATGTCTTCATATGTTCTTGTACAGACTGTAAATTTCTCTTCAGTAATCTTTGACTCATTCTCGAAGTTCCCAATGCTGCTTTCTTTTTTCAGTTTTTCCAGGCCGCAGTAACAGCTCACACCAGTGCTGTATCCTCCCAGCCCACGGTATGACTGAATGAGGGCGCGAAACTGTCGCCCTCGCGCGCGGCCTAACATTAGAAATCGCCAGTGTCTAAAATCGCTGCTACTATTGTCGAGGCGATTGAAACTGCTCGTGCGCGCTTAGCCTTAGAGAGACAGCGTTGCATCGTTCAGCAGAAGGGGGCCCATGCGATACAAAAATGTAGGAAACAGTACAAAGATCATTATTACGTCAGAACTGGCTTAGGAAAACGATACACAAGTGATGTTAGTGAATAATAATAATAGTAAAGGTACAGGTAGAAGTAAAGTTCACTCTAGAACAGGCCACGAAGGCCCAGAGGGGGAGTAGAGCTATAGCTCTACTCTTTCTTTAATCTCGGCGCTAGATGGGGCTGGATGGTCAACGCCATGCCCCGACCGCTTTACCCCCGGGAAAGACCCGGTACCCATTGTGTAGGAGGCTGGGTGGCCCCCAGGTCCAGTCTGGACAGGTGCGGAAAATCTCGCCCTCACCGGGATTCGATCCCCGGACCTTCCAGCCCGTAGCGAGTCGCTATACCTTTCTACGCTATCTCGGCCCCAATAATAATAATAATAATAATAATAATATAATGGCGATGGTGGTGGTGTTTAAGATACGGATTGACGCAGTATTTCTTAAGGTAACGAAACGCCATGGTTTGGGACGGTTACTTCCTTTATGATAGAAATTGTCACGAACAGTTTGTTTCGTAACTGTTGTCTGATCGTTCTGCGGTGGTCCGTTACAGACGTGTCTTGTAATATGTGTAATGACAGACCATACGTCTGAGCTAACATAGGCGATGCTAGACATGTCGGATGCAGTTCCCATGCCAGCAACTGTCTGTCCAAGAAAACCGAAGAACTACGAAGGCAAGTTAAGAGAAGACGGGATTACCCTACGCGTATCTTTAAGCAGTAATGAGGTAAATGGTGAAGTTGTCGGCATACATCACTCTGTCAGAGCTTACGGACGCAAACTGTACATACTCGTGATCCTTTGCAAACGGAAAGAGTACGTAACAGTTCACTTTCTGCCTCTCACAGAACAAACGGCGTCTGTGTTATGAAAACCAGTCAGATAATGCTGTTGGGGAAAAAAGTCGCTGTTTGATCTGGGTATCATACGAAATACAAAAATGTACTATGTTGACGGAGTACAGAGTTTTGAGTGTAGAACCTGGTGCATGTAGTAAATTACTGGTGGGTTTTAAATGTTCAAACAGGGGACAGTGCTCAGATTTACGTCCTGGTCACTGCGTAACTTGGTTCAAAATGCCTTCTGTGCGCAATGACCAAGACAAAAGATTTGAGTGTAGCACCTGGTTCATGCATTTAATTACTGGTGGGTTTTAAATGTCTAAACAGGGACCGTGCTCCATTTACGTCCTGATCACTGCTTAACTTGGTTCAAAATGCCCTCTGTGCGCAGTGACCAAGACACTTAATTCAACTTCGAAGTTCTTTACGATATGCCCACATATCATATCCTTTTCTTGTTATTACAAACCTCTATTAGACCCAACTTCCAAAACTTAATGGCAAAAGTAGGTCAGATTCTATCCGATTAATACTTGAAAGTTCAGTAAAGTAACAGGTACCTGAACACTACTGGCAGGTGAACTGGAAGACCGGCGTTCTCGGTTCGTCTTTGTTTATTGTCTTCTTCGTTTCTTTTCTTATCTTTCCGTTCTTTGTTTCTCTTATTACCCTCCTACCGTATTTATTGTTCTTTCTTTACCTCCTTACTTTACCTCTCTTTCTTCTTCTTTCTCCTGCCTTCTCTATTTCACGTGTTCGTTGTGTCTTTACATTAATTCTTCGGGTTCTCAAGCCTGGTGCCACTCTGAATAGAGTCTGCTCGTAGTTTTTGGTTGCTGCAGTAGAGAGAAGCAGATTTATTTTGACTTCCAGTGGCGTGTTGTACCAGCTTGTGATGATAGATGAATGTGATCTATTGATGAAATGATAATTGGCGGGAGAAAATTGATAAAACTTGCCACTTTGTGCAGCACAAATCTCATATGGTCTACCCTGGGATTGAATTCGGGCTTGTGAGGTGGGAAGCCGGCAGCCCGACACTTATGGCGCGGCCCAAGTAGTGTGTAGTGCTGGCCTAATGAAGATCGGAGATATGCGGGTAATTCAGAGTGTAGCTATAAATCGTGTGTATGAAAATTCATGCAAGTAATTCGATATGGTTACATCTTAGAGGCTTCATAGACGGGCGGATTATATTACACTCATCTCGTGCGTGAACCCATTGTCTTTCAGCGAGCTTTCCAGTTCGAATCTCAGCAGCAGGACAGTGGCATTTCCTTGCATCTTATTGTGCACTTTGTAAACAGTCTTGTCTTGTAAACCTGTTTCTGAATGCATTCGAAACTTTAGTTCGTAAAGGCAGAGTTACACGATGTGTTCCACCAGGTGAATCTATATCAGTGCTATGGTACTTCTTATTTCTTCGGCCTCTTGTACCAATTCATAATTAGCTTCTGAAACTGTGAATCTTTTTTATACATTTTGGTACGGCTCCTTGAGCCGGTGATCGCCCCTTTTCCAAGGCTACTCAACAGGTGAACACAAATACAGATAAGATACGAACGTAGATTATGCCCATGCCGCGAGTGGAGTTCGAGCGGTCCATGACAACGTACCCTAGGGTGCTTAGAGGTGCACTGTACTCATTACTTCATTTACGGGCCTATATCTTTAGTCTGTTACTGAAACTGTGCCTTAAAATATACCACGAACAGTACCACATCATTTCGCTGCATTTCACCTATCGGCTGACACACTATCGGATACAGCTGTGTACAACAGTCAACATAAGGAGTGTATGGGACAGTCCCTAAAGGCTCCAGGACGTTGAAGCTCTCAGTATTTCAAGACAGACTGCACATGACGGTGGCACCGGCCGCCTTTACCCCTAGGAGACATCCCTGGTACTCATTTCTATTAAGAGTACACCCCAGGGCCATAGTGCGGCCGGAAAGATGAAGTTAGTGAAAAATCCCAGTAAAACCCATGACGCCGCGACATTCCGGTCTGTTTCGCAGTTTCTCAACCAACTGCGTCACCGCATACCACTTGAAGAATATATGCAGAAGTATACTGCAGTAGTTTACCGGAACGATACGGAGTTGTGTTTGGCCTGTACGTGTAGGTTTTTCTTTTGTAAGAATTGCCGTCGCGCGGTGCATTGTCGTCGCTTAGCAAATGCGTGTCTGTAGGCTACATTATTGGCCGACAAAAATACAGTAATGTGTGTGACCCGAATGCTAAATTCGTGGTTTTGCATGCAGGTAATTTGGAATCCCTCTGCGGTAATTCCGCTCATGGCTCAGGAGGGCGGGTCGGTTGAACGAGTGTCGTATGTCCGAAGGCTCGATGAAGAGGCGGGTGGATGGCTCCCAGAGCCACTTGGGACTTTGTGGCGATGAGAAGAACCACAGGACGGGCACGCCCCTAAGGACTGCATCCCTTCCAGAAATATGGAGCAAAATTAAAGCTGAATGTCTGAATAAAATTACTTTTCGGAGTCCTAACGGAAACTTTTATTCACGTATGTAATATTTCCAAAAATTTTGGAAAGACTGCAGCCTTGCAGCCCCTTATGGACGAGTCCGCCCTGGAATGTAATTTCTATTATTGTCGGGAATCGAGCTCTGCCACTGTCAGGAATCAGACTGCGATCCGCCGTTCGTCCAGGTCGCCGAGTTCCGTTGGTGTGTGTATGAGTTAGCTACAAGACCAAGTGTTTGGTCAAGAATAAGTGTATCATCTTCCAATACGGTAGGCCTACGTCTCTGCGGTAAATTCAGATTATTGATTACACAGTACAATAACCGTGTGAAGCGGAGTGTCTGCCAGACAATGTATATTCATTCTCATAAATTGCAGGTTATTGACACGTCACTCTCGGGGTGTGAACCCAAAGATACGGTCGGCCTCTTTCATTAATAATGTGATCGTTTTCTACCCTGTTGTTTCTGAAATTTTCTCAGAAATAAAGTATGGCTTTTTTTTAAACTTCTTCTTGCACGTTTTTAAGTATTCGCTGTAATTGCCAGTTGAATGTTGTAATGTAAGAACTTGATCAGCACATGGCCTGACTTTTATAATTACATGAAGTGTATGAAAACAACTGTTTTGTTATTCGTATCTGTCACTTTAAATTAAAACAAAGATTCACGAACGTTGTCATCGAACCTCGACGTATTAGTACAACCCGAGTTTTTACTGGTTGTGAGTTAACGTTGTAGTTTTGCTGTTGGTACTAGCAGTGGTCAGTACGTAGTGCCCTATATGAGGTACCAGCAGCATAAAACATGGGTTTCCACAGCCACGTAATGTCTTGTGACCTTCTTGACCGATCAGCCTTGCAAAAGTGTAATGCATTATCAGCTTTTTCGGATACTATCCCATCATCATCATCAGCTCTCAAATTGCGGAAGTTCTTTCCTTATTGAAAGGCCTGATCGTCCGTAGAACATAGATGTGCTAGTTTTATATATATATATATACAGTGCTGTTCAGGGGCGCTGGCAGCGATTTGCAAGTTGGTGCAATTGCACCACCTTTAGATTTTGACTTCTAATAATTTATTAAATGTAACAACAAAAAATGTAGAAAGACAGAACTAAATTTCGCACATTTCCTGAACTTTTAGTCTGAGGACTAATTAGAGACTTGAATTATACTACATCTGTGTTAGTGCCTTAATTAATGCATTTATCATGAAAATATTTGGGCACTACGCATGTAGGAAACGTGCATGACCCTAAGATGGAGTAATAGGAGGCTGACGAGAATTGCATTTACCTTGTACTCGTTACCAAGTATTATACTGTTTATAACACTTGGTAAGACGATGAGACAGACGCGGAATGTATCAGATGTGAGAAATGTAATAAATGAATGCAAGATTTTGGTTGTAAAACCTGAAGGAAGGGACCACTTAAAAATCTAGACGTAAATATAATAACGTAAGGGAATGGGAATCTTAACGAAATAAGGAGTAGAGGGGATTACTCTGGCTCAGGATAGTGTTAGTAACCATTGAGTGAATCTTGTAAGCATGATAAATAATCGTTGAATTTCCTTAAAAGGCAGGATATTTATTGAGTAATTTGACGTGTGATAGATATTTAAGAAATGCCTTGTTCCGCATAGGTTGGTTTTTACATCCCTGGTCACGGATGGTAATGACAATACAAGTTGTCTTCATAGCTGGAAGCGGATGGCAAACGAAACCGCCGTCTCATCATCTAACATGGCCTAAGAACCTGTTCCGAACGAATGTTCAATGTTGCAGTGCAGTTTCCAATCAGGCGGGTGGGTGACCTTGACGCCAGTAAACGTGTGCCAAGACTTTTGTCAAGTTTGCCTTGTCTTGTGTCTGCCTACCTGTCTGCCAGCGACAGTCAACTACGTCCGGTCCCACCAGGTAGACCACTGCAGGTTTCTGAATCTCGTACGTGCCTCGAGCGGCAAATCGTCTTACAGTGCAGTCATCGATGTGCGTTGCGGCATCTCTTCTGCCAGAATTGACAACAGGACAGCTCTCCTACATATACACTTGCAGGTGTAAAGGTGTTCTTCGGCCGTATGACAGCCTTGCATAGTACCGTAAAACGTGATTATAACGGATTGAAACGGACTTTAGAATTGTCCAATTCGTACATGTTTTCGTGTACGACTGGTGCCTGTAGATATGGGATGTTGTAGTTTAAAAGGTAAATTTAATCCTATAAAAGGCCATGAAGACCGAAAGGGGGAGTAGAAGTGTAGCTGTACCCTTTCTTTAACCTCGGCGCTCGATGGGAGTTGGATGGTAAACGCTACACACCGATCACTTTCACCCTTGGAAAGAGACCCGGTATTCATCGTAAAGGAGGCTGGGTGGGTCTGAGGGCAGGTCTGTACGGATGCGGAAAATCTCGCCTTCACAGGGATTCGATCTCTGGACCGTCCAGCCCATAGAGAGTCGCTATTGCAGTGTACGTATTCTGTACATGGCTGCCCGTCTGTGCATGGTCCAAATCAGAGGACGCGCATGTTGCTGCTTGCCTGTCCACTGGGCAGGGTTTCGGTTTCAGTTTGCCTTTGTCCTCCTGTTATTCTGGAGACTAGTATTGCGTTGTGAACGTATTTTGCCGGTGATGTGACAGGTCCTTCGGCCCGAACCGAGTGCCCAACAAGTTGTGGGGACGTATCTACATATATCAGCAGCAACTTTCCATTACGATATCAATTTATTTCGTTTCGCACATCAAGAAATTTTCATTTCATTTCCTTTTACTTCATTTTCTGTTGCCTCTTTCCCTACCTTCTCGAGATCGGAGAAGCTTTTCGGTACGACAGGATTCCATTTTTGACAGCTTTGTTGGTAGCATAGGTCAGTGTTCCTCAACGGCCGGGCCCTGGCATCAATTATACCGGGCCGCGAGAGATTTTCCTAGAATTGATAACTAATTTAAATGTAATTTTATATTTGTCAACATGCCACACCGTGTACGTAAGTGTACTAATACTCTTTATGATTATGCCGTAATTAATTATTAATACTTAATACTTTAATGCATGAAAAAAAATTGGAAAATTACAGACGAGTAAATCTGTTGGGACCGGGCCGTCGTCTTATGAAAAAAAGAATTAAACGGGCAGCGGTCTCACAAAGGTTGAGAAACACTGGCATAAGTGAACTAGAGAAACTTGACGTCATCAGCCCATTAGCCAACGGTTTTGAGTAGCATATATTCAGGGTGGGCTTCCCTTACCGGGCTTCTCTTGCGTCCACCTTCCAATTAGCCGTCGCGATGGAGCAGCATTTCGTATTCACAAGGTCTCAGGTTCAAAGCTTGACACGGAGAACGGTTTCTCACGGTCCTTTCAGGCATTAGGACCTGTTTCAGGCCACGACCACATCCCTTCACATCATTTTCAAATTGTCCTATCTTTCAATGTGGGGACCGCGGTAGCACAGTGGTTAAGGTGCTGTGCTACAAATCGGAAGATCGCTGGTTTGATTCCAAATGGTGTCATTGGAATTTTTCATTGACATAAAATCCTTCCGATCGCACTATGGGCCTGGGGTCGATTCAGCCTGTAACAGAAATTAGTACCAGGAGTATTTCCTGGGGGTAAAAGTGGGCTATTATCACTTAATCTGGGAACCTTTGCTTCCTGGAAACCTCTGGGCACCTCGGGCCTGTAATGGGACTCATTTACCTTTGCCTTTACCTGTCTTTCGATGCTATACAAGTTATTCTCAGTCATTCACAACACCATTAACCCTTAACCTGCCAACGTGGAGAATATGGTGAGCTTCTAATAATGCCAATAGATGGCAGATGGGATTTAACTCGGCATTTAAAGGATTGAGGAATCCGTAGGCAAGAAGTGCAGTTCGTAAATTTTTTAGTCATTTATTCCCACTCTGTGAATAAGAGTGTGTGCCATGGTGTTCTGACACATGTGCCACTAACGTGAACGTTGCCAACAAAGCGTTTAGTCTGGAAATCTTCGGTAACGTACTGGGAAAGAGTGGGGAAGAGAACTGCTAATACATATTTGTAACATGTTGTGTGTTTTGCTTGCGAGGTACATTCCATTACGGTGCGACAGGTGTGTGATGCGATCGGTTTTTCGCGAACACGTAGTACGGAACCGTGAATTATCAGATCTCGTTCATAATTCTAAAATGAACCATCCCCGTTGTGTGTATATAAACAATAGGTGTGGGTATCAGTCAACAACACAACAATATCTAAAAAAGATGTTTAATAAAGGATGAAGTAAACTACATGTTTCGGCCTAATGTGGCCATCATCAGGTTTTCATCCGAAAGTATGGTGGTAGTGCTTTACAGGATTGATATGGGTATGTCACGTGACCAATCCTGTAAAGCACTACCACCATACTTTCGGATGAAAACCTGATGATGGCCACATTAGGCCGAAACATGTAGTTTACTTCATCCTTTATTAAACATATTTTTTAGATATTGTTGTGTTATTGACTGATACCCACACCTATTGATCAGATCTCGAATTCAGTTTGATTTTAATTTTAATTCTGAATTACTTCCAGACCATAATTGTTGAATGATTCGTTATTCGGTTATTTCGGCTTTTATACACATTTGGTTTTAATATACTGTTATATCTGATAATTTGTAAACCTTTTAATGCTGAGACCATCACACAAAAGGTTAAGTATATACAAACTTATGTATTTTACTTTCCTATAACAAAACTTTGTAAGCATTTAGGATCCCACAATGCACTGAAATATAGACATTTCTTGGATCTGTTTTCTCATAGGGTCTGAAGATGACCTAATAAATTTCGAAACATGTCGCCCTGACAATATACTATTTTTATTGTTTACAAATAAAGTGTCGTGTTATTGACTGACGTGTTTTGTTTGTATGTTATAACGCTTCGGGATGGAAAATATCAAACAAATATTTCGGCTGTATTAACTCTTTTTCTTGGCTACAGCGGTCATTTTGAGATTACAGGCTACTTACGTTTGTTGAATGTGGAGGAATACGAGAGGAAGGATTTTATACATTTTGAGATAGCTGTTCCGATGTTCTTCGGGATACAGACAATTTGTCTGCTTATACAACCCGTTCGGGAACCGCAGTGGAACCCGGTACCTGCCGAAAAAACGTTCAAACGCGTCGTTACTGTAACGGTCTATCGAATTGTCTGGATTTTTTTAAAATGGGAAGTCATACGGCGCTGCAGAACAAATTCGAGAATTGTGCGTCTTCAGGACCGGGCACGACGTCCACTTTGTAGTCGTCCATCATTCATTATCTCACCATTACAGCCACTGTCTTATCTGTCCGTTAGGACAGTGTATTGCGAATTAAACAGGGAATTCAACACGCCATCTGGGACTGAAGTGTAGTGTGACTGGATATGCGAACGTAAGGACGCACTATATCTGCATCAAACGATAAACCAGCTGTATCTCTGTCGCCCAGAAGTGTCAGTAGTTGTATTTTACATTTACGGGAATACCTAGAACTTCGTCTGTGGGAAAGCTTCTTTTTCTCACATTTAAAGTCCGTTAAATGGCTACTTTTTTTTTTCATGCAAGGTGCTGTTTTTTTCCCCCTGCCGTTCATTTTAATTACAACATAAACAGTTGCTGAGTGCATTCAGTGTTAAGGTACAGTAACAGTAAAAGTTGTCTGCATATCATTAATACTGGTTGGGTGTAACGCTGCATCCCGTTCGGCATTTGGTGGAGGTCGGTGGTTGCCTTTACGTTTAGTTCAGCTTATCTCCGATAGAGGAGACCAAGGTAGGCATCGAGATTTGTTTGTTTTTGGCGCGACAGCCCCCAGTGGGCGAGGGCCTCCTCATTCACAAAGCTTCTAGATCATACACAACGACGCACCACAGTCGGTAGGACTCCTCTGGACGAGTGATCAGCTTGTCGCAGAGACCTCTACTTGACAACACACAACACCCGTAACAAACATCCATGCCCCCGGTGGGATTCGAACCCACAGTCTCAGCAGGCGAGCGGCCTCAGACCTACGCCTTAGACCGCGCGGCCACTGGGACCGGGGGGCATTGAGGTACCTTAAATATTTGTTATTATATATTTTCTAAAAAAAGCTGCAATTAAGCCACGATCGATCTTTTCCATTCTCATATACATTTCAGGCTAGGCATCCCGCAGTTCGCTGAGGCACTGCACTACAAACCGGAAAGTCACTTTTTCGATTCCCAATGGTGTCATTGGAATTTTTTCTTTGACACAGTCCTTCCGACCGCACTATGGCCGTAGGGTGGACTCAGCCACTAACAGAAATGAGTACCAGGAGCATTTCCTGGGGGTAAAGGCGGCCGGTGCGTAGGGCTAACAACCTTACCACCTTCTTGCGCCGGTCATCTCGAAATCTAGGAGCCTCAAGCTTCTGAAAACCTCAGGGCCTGTGCAAGCCTCTAAGTGGGATTGTTGTACCTTAACCTTTTGTCCCATTGTGGTTGACGATATAAACGTTTGTATTTGATATTGATATATTTGTTAAATGCAGTTGGGTTGACACCCGGTGGCCGTAGTACAGTACACATTTACACACAAACTATACCTAGGACAACACAATTAACAACTTTGGTTGGAAGGCTTTCTGGGATTCGAACCCAGACTGGTCAAACTAAAATTAACGATGAACTAACCGCGTAAAATTTGTTTGTCGTGAAGACGGCAAATACTAACATATGATCTGCCATTCTCCCTCCTTTGTCAGTTGCACCGTACTGTGTGAAACAGGGTCTGCCTGTGGTGACGGTTTTGAAACGAACCGAAACAAATCCACATTGGCAAAGATAAGAATAAAAACGGAGTAAATTTCGTACACAGTCTGTGATTGCATATTTATTTATTTATTGTCAAATTTCTTGTTTCTTGTATCTTTGTCAAAGTTATGCCACATCCATTATTTGTGTGCGTTTGGTTCCTGTCTTTCTGTTTTCCCCTCAGCAAAGTTAATAGAAATGTAAAGTCGATGAATTGCAAATTAGTGTCAGGTATTCGTATGCTTCTCTGAATGCTTACGTTGTATGGTGCAAATATCTTTCATTACCCAGGCAGTTTATTTATACCTATGTTGATGCCTTGCGGCTCGAATATATTTTGGAACAGTCCATAACATAATACTCGTATGAAATGTATTAGTTTGTTTGACGTTCTTTTCTTACATTCAGATTACAGTGCATCGTGATATATTCTTATAATAAAAGCCGACAAGATGCTCTGTTTCTCAGCTTTATTTTGGTTCGGAACTCTACATGTTTCGGGCAGACTTACTGTCCATCGTCAGGAGTCTTAATACTGTATTCACAGCAACTGGTATTTGTCATACTGAAATTTTAAAAGTGGGTAAATTTACCCCATCACAAGCACAACTAAACCAGTTCCATCCAGACCGCGCTAGCAGACAGTCAACTTAACTCGGTGTGGCTGTGGTCTAGTGGTCAGAGTTTCTGGCTACAGATACAGAGGTCCTGGGTTCGATCCCCGGCGCTACCAGATTTTCTTAGTAGTAGTGGGTCTGGAACGGGGTCCACTCAGCCTCGTGAGGTCAATTGAGGAGCTACTTGAATGAAAAAAGTAG
>Ga0123354_10006864_pt1 | contig 16998 bp, 8 predicted proteins | sample TergutLab28metaG_2_FD_97872 | JGI IMG/M metagenome (GOLD analysis project Ga0123354, IMG submission 97872) | Labiotermes labralis P4 segment gut microbial communities from Petit-Saut dam, French Guiana - Lab288 P4 | ecosystem: Host-associated > Arthropoda: Insects > Digestive system > Gut ...
ATGACATGCTGCCACAACACTAAATTAATATAAGAAAATTAATCAGTGAGTGTATTTAAAAATGTGACTTTAGCAAGGAACAGTTTAGCTCCCTGAAGATGATCTTAGGATCGAAACGTGTTGGAGCGATTTTAAATGTTTTAATGTAAAAAAAGTTATATATGTGCATTAGTTGGCGTGCTAATTAAATGTATCTTATATTTGTTTTAAGAATTATCCTTGTATATTTATTTAAATTTTTATCGTGTTTTATTTTCGTCACTGCCTTCTCATTCAGTGTTCCATTCTGTACCGTAGTCATACGATTATGAGTTTTGAATCTTTGCAGTTGACATTATTTTAACGGCCGGGTATGATTCCCGTAATTACATTTCGCCCAGTAATTCGCTTCGGCAGTCAAAATGTATGATGTTGCCTGATAAACGGGCGTTAACACTCTATGTAAAGAGTAACAATAATTTGTTTCGTTTGCAGAAAGCTGTACATTAAGGCCACGTACGGTATCGACATTGCTGCCAGTTTGTCATGCAGGTAACGCAGTCGAGGGGGACGTAACAACATGGCGGGGCCGATAAAAGCGAAGCCTGTGTCAGGTTCCGTGACCACATGACATGCACAGTTAGTGCCCCCCACCCCACCCCTCGACACGTGACACACTCATTAACGAAATAAAGGTCATGAGACTGACCTGCACACAGAATGCTAAGTAAGTACACTCACTGACACCTTCTCGAATTTCCTCAGGCTCTAAGATACAACTTAATTTAACACACTTACACAGGTGTGTATGTGACTCACTGTTATTTCACTGACATAAATTACACGTGAATTAAAATTACGAGAGAATCCAGTAGAATGGGACGTGAATTTGTTGACTGCGTTCATTGGAAAGGCGTGGTTTTGTGGCGTACTTTTAAGACTACGGTAGTGCACCTTCTGGGAACGCTTTAATCAACTTGGACCCCTAACGGAATAAAAACATACGAGATTCGTTCCCGAGAAACAAGCGCCCGGAAAGAAAGAATAATTTGCTAGTGTCTATTACAATTTTTTTTATATCAGCCTCTGTGTTTGGGTCTATTTACTTGGATTACAGAAGAATTTTCGGGTTCCTAATAACTTCAGGGTTTTGTTTAGGAACGAATGCTTTAAATTATCTCGTCAAGACAGGTACGTGTACCGAGATGCTGATAAGTCCTTAGCCCGATCAGGAAGGAAACAAACTACACCTGTCAAAAGTGTGATGGGCAGAGGAAGGATTGATTTGGCTAGGGTAGGGACAGGTGGTGGATTCTTGTGAATGTAGTAATGAACCTCCAAGTTCCATAAAATGCGGAGAACGTAACTTGTTTCCTTCCTGGTCGGGCTAAGGACTTATCAGCATGCCTGTATGATGTGTGATGGATAAAATGACACCCTGATAGTCTTTTTCTGATTATTTATCGTTCCCCTGTCAGTATCATTCCACCAGCGCTTCATTCTTCTACCATCTAAGCTTTCTTAACGACTGGAATTGTTGTAAAAAAAAATCAATTCCCTCGGTTTCACTTCACTCCACTCGATTCATTAAATAATTGTTTTCTCCTGTGTAAATGAATTCCTTTTTTTTTTTAACAACAAGCACAATTCAAGTACACTCAATGACCTACATGTACGACCTCTCTGCATGTCCCATGTCTAAACTGAATTGCGGGCATCAGGTGTTCTAACAAACTCTTCAAAAGCTTAAGTTATTTGTATAATTTACAGTGTCTGTTAGACACTGATTTATAGAATTATGTCCCTTATATGAAGGGCAATATGATACCATCATACTGACTATCCAACATCATATCTTAAAATCAAAAGTTACATTTAAATCGTCTTTGTGAAGGGAGTGTAAACCTGAAGAAACAGAATCTCTGAAACGATATAAAATTGTCTTCTTCACATCGAAACTTATTCATGTGTTTTGTTTGTAACATTCCGTGTCATAATTACTTGTCACTGAAATTGCTACTTGGGTTTTACAAATTTCAGTATCGTAAACATTTTTTATGAACTGTATGTGGCTATAAATTTAGTGTTAGTCATCCAGTTGTTTTTATCTATACATATATAGTACAACGTATCAAACACAAAACAGCTTTATTACATGAAATGTTAATTTAGGACGACACGTTTCGACTCCCTCTGAGTCATCTTCGGGCCCTCTTAAAGTATAGATCCAAGGTTAACAATGACCATATTGCACTATGATTGGTATTGTTAAACTTGGATCTATACTTTAACAGGGCCTGAAGATGACTCAGAGGGAGTCGAAACATGTCGTCCTAAAATAACATTTCATGTAATAAAGCTGTTGTGTTTGACTGATACGTTGTACTATATATGTAGCTGGCTGTGACAATAATATTGTGCTGAGCACAATTTACTGAAAGATAGCTGACTTTAGTGATAATACTGTACTAAACACATTATACTGAACTGTAGTTGACTGTGGTGATAATACTAGGAGGCACCGTTATCAGATGGCTAACTTAAACCACAAATTTTAATAAATCCAAGTAGACATTATTTATTAAATTAGCAAAATTCCGAAATACAATTTTAAGAATGCGGATTTTATTACTATTTTCATCATCATCATCATCATCATCATCATCCCAAATTCATTTCTGTATTTTATTACACTTCGTAAATTTGTTCTCTTGTATGTGGATATATTTTTAAATTAATGTTATCGATGCTGGCAAAATAAAGACAGTAAAGACAGACAGAATGTATGAAGGAACATTCGAAGTACACTGTTACTTTCAGAATCTTAGGCTATTTAAAAACCAGTTTGACGTAAATTTCATTACGGGTCTGAATACAAGGAAGACTTGTTACTGTCATTGTCAGAGTGTTTACGTTAATCATAAAATCGTCTCGATGCACTTTATGTTTATGGTTCCGTGCGTCGCTGATCGATATTAATAACTGTCCAACGAGATGCAACACAAAGCAGTCCATTTATTATTCTGCAAGTTCACTGTACATGTTTCGGGTGTCAACCACACCCATCATTAGGAGTACACAAAACTGTAACTACAGCTAGCTTGGCCACGTTGGAGAGAGCTAGCTGCACAAAAAATATGACCAGTACCGGATGCATTTAATATGTAGAAAACTAAATAACATTTATGTGGCAAATGACCCCACTTTCTGTTGGATTCTCAACAGTTTCTACTATTTTTCGTTAAAGTAGATGAAATGTTGCTTCATTTTTTTAATCTAACGCCTATTTCTAGGCTGATCAAAACTCTAAACCCTGAAGTGTTGTCAGTCCCAAATGTCTTGTAATTTTGTAATAATTTAATAATTTGTATTATTCAAACACAATTTTCACATCCCACGTAATGCGTGATGAGAATTTCTTATCCAGGCAATCGTGACACTGCGAAACCCTATTATCCTTGCTAGTTTCATATTTGTGCTCGTGTAAGGATTCGAATGTCGAAGGCTAACCATAGAAAAATTTAGGCCAACTGAGGTGGTAGAAGAGAATTTTTACAGCCGATAAAGGAGGGAGAAAGCCGAAAGATTAATGCAGTGAAGATACAAAATTTTTTGTTTTGTTTTTGGTACGACAGCCCCCCATTGGGCCAGGACCTCCTCATTCATGAGGTTTCTAGATCACACACAACGACGCACCACAGTTGGTAGGACTCCTCTGGACGAGTGATCAGCTCGTCGCAGAGACCTTTGCCCGACAACACACAACACTCATAACAGACAGACATCCATGTCCCCGGCGGGATTCGAACCCACAATCTCAGCAGGCGAGCGGCCGCAAACCTACGCCTTAGACCGTGCGGCCGCTGAGACCGGCAAAGATGGTAAATACTAGCTAAAAATAACGTACATCACTTTAAAAGGTATATCGAAGAAAACGTGTAAATTACTTGACTTATCAACTTAAGCCGCGGGGAGTAGAATACCAAGGACGTCCAAAAAACATATAGAGAGAACAATTTCAGTTTTTGTAAAGGAAAAAAAAACAGGCTAAAAAATTAATCGGCTAAGTTGTTGTTGATACTGCTGCTGAGGAAGTAACTTAAAATAAACTATACCAACAACTTGTAAAACCTGAAGTTTTCACGGAGAACAACATTTTAGGCTGTGTTGCTATGCAGTCTGTTAGGTGGATACCAACATTTCGGAAGAATATATCACCCATATCCTCACAAAACCAGTAAATACCATTCTGAAAACAGAAGCAGTGCGTTCTTCTAAATGATAATACCCATCAGTCAGGCCGCTTGTAATTGTAACCTGGAAGATCACAATTTTGATCAACAATATTTTATTAAAATTACATCTTTCTTTCTAAAGTTATTCCTTCCTTGCGGATCTATATTCTGACTGCTGAAGAGATTAGTTTGATCTTTCTTAGAACTTGCGTGTCGTGTGTTTACTGAACAATGTTCAGTTACGGTGGTATAATAACTGCTGTACCTGCGGTAGGACCGTCGAAGCTCTCGTAATGTTATTACGCAGCGCCAGGCACATATTTCTTACGACAATGACTGCCACTGTCGTCATTCATTCAAAGAACAGCGGACGCGGGCGCGTAATAGGAGAAGCCAGTCACTTAAATCAATGAAGTAGAGTCCTTTCTGAGAAACCGACAGCCGTTCATATGACCATTCATTTCTCCTCATTTTATCCAACCTGTAGGCTATTACCTTGATCACATAATGCACCACTGGACCTACAAAGAAACATTAAATCATTCCCCTACCAGTCCCCCCTCCCCCCCAATAGAGGCCCATAAATGTAGCAAACTTGGCGCATCAGACTTCCCGTTCTCCACTACATTGAACGGGTGTTTCATTCTCTTGTTAGTGCGTTCAGTGAAACTGACCTCCAGAGACACCCGACATTCCATGGTTGAAATATTATGTCCATTTTACCTTTCTTAGTTCATTTCATACACTTAGTCACACTTTGTGAACTAACTGGTTTCTTGTGGATTCTGAAACAGATGTTAAGTTAATCCCTGTTTAAACCACAAACTGGAGGACCACCTCCTGTAGGCTGTGTATAACTGCTTTTTCAATACATTCGCTGCTACTTTCCTTATCTGAAGGCAGTTTCCTTCATCCGCAGCCTATGGCAGAACGATGTTGTGATGACAGGGGTTCATTTCAGCGAGGTCGAAAGCACTGTTGTTAACCCGTTAAAGCAAAGTGGTTACTATTGACACCACCTGAATCTTGTGCCTATGGAGTATGTGCTGTTCAAGTTATGATTTTCGGAATAGAGAGTGACGATTTGTTTGCAGCATTAAAAACTCAGTCCTTATGGAAAGATGTTTCTTGAAAGTAAGGTACTGGAATGTTAAATATTAACTACTTCGATCAGTTTCTAGCTTCGAAGAGTTGATTTTCATAATTAGGAATACAATTCAGTGCAACCTAATATTTGACAAGCGTCCTTAGATAGGTCAAAGAATTCTTTTACGACGTGTAAGTTAAGTAACGTCCTTACTCTTCTGTTACATAATATAGTGGCACTGTGACAGCGTAAATTTGGGTTTTTTACGTTTCGGTGTTACTGAAGTTTCCTTTGAAGCCCTATACTGATTGTACTAGAAAATCGAAATCTTACTTCACAGAAATTACACAGATTAATTGATTAGTTCTGTTCCACGAATTAATCGTCCATTATTTAAGAATCATACGAAGCACATGCGTACACACTGTGGACAAAACGTATATATAAATATTTTTGATATGAAAGTATGTAGCGCAGACAGTATGTGTTGTTCTTTATGTTAGCGTGACCATGCATCGTTGATATAATAATATAAACAACCAACTAGATGCAACAATGACAGCTTATTAATAACTTAAATCTGCTCAACATGTTTCGGGCGATAGTTTCGCCCGTCCTCAGGATCACTAGACTGTGTTTACAGCTTTATACCACAAGTTGAGTGCTCCTGAGGACGGACGAAACTATCGCCCGAAACATGTTGAGCTGATTGAAGTTATTAATAAACTGTCATTGTTGCATCTAGTTGGTTGTTTATATTATAGTATGTGTTGTTTGTAAAGGGTTAAATGTCAGTATTGAGTGTTACTTGAAACCGCACAAAATGGATTGTGACAACTATTGCATTCTGTTCAGGGTAGCGTATAAAGTGACAAAAAAGCTGATGGAAACAATATGATGAAAACGGTGGAAAAAAGATTAATATCTATTTAACGATTTTATAATAAAAATTGTTACAAATGTGGAATTTTTAATTTATTGTTTACGGTATGCATTTTATAACCTCCAGCTATAATTAGTTGGCAGAGAATGTTGGGGACATTTTAAATGAGTTTTTTAATTTCATGCTTGTAATTAATCTGATTATCAAGATAAGTACATCGAATAGGGGCGGTTTAATTGCAGAAATTAGATAAACAATCCCCATAGCATGATATATTGTAAGGCCTTTGATCATTGTAAACCAGTAGGTATTTTTCAGCACATAAATGCGAATTATGAAAATGTATAAATTCACAGCCGACGTATCAAACGAAAAACTGTGTTCCAACGTTCTTAATGCAGGAGATCCAGACGTAAACTGCTCATTATGCCTTTAAAATTATAATAATTAATTGTAATACTCGTAACTGTCACAAATAGTGGTGTGATGGATTTCACCAACATTTCTTTAGAGCATAATGCATCCATATTGAGGGAAGGAGGACAAAGTGCAAGATGTCATAACCTAGAAGATCACAGCGTCGATCAGGCACTGGCGTTTCATTTGCCACATAAATTACATGAATTTTCGTCGTAATAGTCACAATCAACATCATAAAATATTTGGGCCATTATCGAAATTTTATTTATTGACATTGTTGTTGAGACTGCCTTGTTCTTGCGCAGCGTGTAACAGCTTCTCGGCTGCTGAAGATATTCTGTGCTTTCTTTGGAGCCTAATATTTCCTTACTCTATTCCAGAACCTTATTCTGAGTCGCATGATTCCAGTATACAACGCCACACCTTACTGCTTTGCTTGGTAGTGTAGTCAGGCGAAAAGAAAAATTCATCTTCTCTCTTCTCAGCCATTTGTTTGATGTTCAGACATAATTCTTCAAGGGGGATATGACCGTGTTTTTCCGCATTTTCGGAGTGAGACATATTGTTCAGTTTCTTGAGTTCTTAATAAGCAAATTCAAACCAAATTAATTTATGGCAAGTACTATAAATTCTTGCCCGTTTTGCTGTCTTTTCCAGTGACCTGGTTACAGTTTGCTGTTTGCTTGTGAGATGGCACAAAAATCGGTAGCCTGAATCACTACCTTGCGGTTCGTTACGGCTGAGCACAGAAGCAGAAAAACTGTTCTGTCTGCTCACCGTTCGTTGATCCTAAGTACTGTATTGGAAACAGTTCAAAATCTGCTCGTTGTATACGACATTGGGTGTGCAGGTACTAGATTAAGCATGAAAATTTCAGAGTGTCTCCCACCTTTCAACTAACAAAAGTCGCTGTCGATTGGTTAACCATAACGTCTTCGTACTTCGGGGGCCCGCAGTTCTGATACCATTCCAGATGTCAGACATATTAGAGGTTTTCGTAATTTTTATTAGAATCTCCGCAAAATTCCATCTTAACCCCTTAAAACGTGTCACACCTTCCCTGTGACGTCTTTGAGAATTTGTAATTTACTGCATTCCTCACATTAAACTCTATTTTGAAAAATCTTATTTAAATAAAATTGACAAAAATTATTATAACTTTGTGATTGAGCACATAATAATTTATGTTTCTATGCACAGACTTGGGTATGGAATTCTCATAACATCGGTTATTCGGCGTAGGTGGCTAGTAAACAGAACCTGAATATGAAGCGGAAAACCTCGTCGATTATGCTGTGTCACAAGGCGCGGGTTTGTTGCTTAGATTCGCTAGAAAGGAGGAACGTATTCAGGGTAAAAGGCACGTCGAACAAATGCTGCTTGCTGTCCCATTTGAATAGAGATAACATTAAATATCCTCAAAATTTCTGCTTTAGTTCCGTCACTGATACTTCGTCCTTGCCGTTTGCTGTTTGTTTTAACATTGACCAATTAGACTTGACAGTTTGGTTTTTCCGTCAACTTTTTGACAATTATCTTAACCCTTACTATAATATAACAATTTTTTTTTATAATAGAAGAACTGTGCCGAATTTCACGCAGTTTCATAAGTGAGAGGGACCTAATATTAATTTAAGCAGTTGAAACAGTAACTGTACTTTCCTAAGCTCCATCATTATTTGTAAAAAGAACCAAAGAGCTACAGACTGCGGCTGCGTCTATGACCCGATTTTCGTACGGTCTGTATAGCAGTGTGTGCGATGTGCATGACGTAGATAAGGCTGGTGCTGTGTTGCATGCACTGGTGGTCGATAGGTTATATTCCCTCATCTTGCATTCCTCACCCTACCGAACGCGTATACAAAAGGACCCACGCCATATCTTATCACCTATTTATAGCCAATTGGTTCTTGGAAATATCGATTCGTATCACAAGGCTTGAGATATCGACTCAAACCCGTCTCGCAGGTTTGTTCCGATAAAGGATGACAGACTGTATCGTTACTAACCTAAAGAGAATTTTATGCTTTGTTCCCGCTAAATTAAAAGGAAGTTTCTTTACTGGCGTGAGACATTAAAAGCCTTACACACTAATATTTCAAAATTTTCTTTACAGAAATCCTATACCTATACAAACTAGAATAATTAGTTTTTTTATTTACTTAATGTACTTTGTGTAACAATGTTGTCAGTAACTCTACAAGCTAGGATCCGATTTGTAGAATGATTAATGAGCAGTGAACTGCAAAAGACACAGAAGGACGCTGTCGGTTTCTGGATTTATATACTCTCCATTTTTGTCAATGGGAAAACAGAGAGGAACACCAACGTCCAGGCACATCTTTGTCTTTCGGCTGATGGTTGAAATAAGGACTTCTTAGTACACAGCAGAATTAGTGTCCCTTCTACTAACACAGTGTGTTAGACTGGTATTACTTGCATAATAGTCAGATAAGAATGGAACAGAATCACTTTTCCGTCTTTTAGATATGAAAGAAGAACAAGTTTGAAAGAGAAAACCAACAAACATAAAATAGAGAGTAGCATATGCAAGAAAACTATAAGAAATATATTTTATTTTCAGCGTAATATATTGAGGAGGATAATCCACTTTCTGTTCTATTAGAATCTTTTTCTTGAGACTTTGTTGTATGTGTAAGTGTGTGCCTTACTTGAAATGGTCACAGAACTCCCATTTATTACTAGAAAAATGCGGAAATTTAAACTACTTTCTAAGACCTTCTACCCTATAAGAGACGTTTCGGAGTGAGTGTGTGGCTTAGTGAGGAGCTTTTGTAATTCTAGGAAAATAACTGCTGTCCGAATATAAATTTAGACCATATAGGTGCTCCTTAAACAAAATTGCATTCCTTGGGTATAGAGATATACGAATCGTTTATAATCATATTACACCCATTGTATATTCAATTTTAATCTGAAATACCAAGGAATCTTTCTACCAGGCCTATGAGAAGTTCAAGTAGTACATTTCCCCATCAGAACTTCAAAAGCGCAGTAGAGTGATTCTGCAGCATGCTGGAATGCCTCTGTGAAGTTATCTGTATTTATTATTGACTTCTTTGTGGACGAGTTAGTAATATGGGAATACAGAATTAATCGCCATAAATATTTCACATTATTCACGCTGAGAGCTAATTTTCCAGCTGTTTTTAAATTTAACATTCATAGTTGAAGAATAAAAGACCAACCACACCGAATCTCCAACACACATCGAACCAAGAACAATACGACCAATGTGGTCACTCAACAGAATAGTCGCACGCTCCTGATGATGGATATATTAATGTCCGAAACATGTTGAGCACATAAGAAGTGAAATAAAATAGCAAGTGACATCAAGTTGGTCTTTTATTCTTCAACTATCACAATTATGCACGGTCCAATAAACATAAGATTAACATTCATAGGTCCGTGCGTCGTTAATACTCGTATATTCGCAGAATACAACCAAAAGGATGTAACGTTTCACTGTTTATTTCTGTAAGACGCTCTACATGTTTCAGACGGGTTTTCAGTCCTTCATCATGAGCTCAGAACTGCACATACAGCGTCAGGTATTTGTCAGACCAATACTGCTACCTGCTGCTAGCCTGGCTGGGATGGAACTGCAGAAATGGATACATTGTGAAACGTTGTATCTTGTTGGTTGTATTCTGCGAATATATTTTCCAGCGGTGTGTCCCAAATGTACTGTGTCGTTTCTCTCAGGCACATACAGTTTCACTTAAGGAGCAGGTGAGGGTTTCAAATGTCAGTGTCACCACTGTTCATGACAGTAACACTCGAAATTGCAATTACTTCTAAAGACACTGTCACGAACATTAGGAACGTGTTGAAACGAGTAAAGGCAATGATATTATTTAATGTATTCCCAGATTTTGTTGTCCATATTTTATATCCGACATATATATGACCTTCAAGCACAGTGATACTTGCAGACCGTGGACAATTTTTTGACGCTTAAAGACTCTAAATTCTACCCAGGATTATTATTTTGTGTGTTCCCACTATCTCTGTTAAACAGCGATTATTTTAGGTGAACAGCGTTTACTGACTGGTCTTTGTAGGAGACACCTTTTTATGTATTATTTGTGTTAATTGTAGGTTTAAAACTTATAAACACGATTTTCATAAGACATTAGAGTATCGCAAATTCTGCGTGTAGTGCGTAGTGTGATATTGATGTTAGTACCTTCCGAACGAATATGCGATCGTAAGAAACCTCTTTAATTACAAAAGTGTACAGCTTAGTCGGGAAAGCTACTTGCTACGGGTTGGACGTTCCGGGGATCGAATCCTGGTAAGGGCGAAATTTTCCGCACCCGCTCAGAACGATCGTGGGGCCCACCCAGTCTCTTACACAGTGGATACTGGGTCTCTCCCGCGGGTAAAGCGGCCGAGGTCTGACGTTGACCACCCGCACTGATCTAGCGCCAAGGTTAAAGAAAGAGTGGAGCTATATCTCTACTCCACATCTGGGCCTTCGTGGCTAGTTCCAAGGCGAAATATACTCTTACCTTATAGTTTAACAATAAGTAATACGTTAATTTCCCGTTAGGCTTTGTGTTGTTTAATTCCAGACGGCTGATAAGCCAGGTGTGCGTCTGGAAGTTCCTTCGGTTGTGGATTGAGGTTTCTGGATTTACCTCGATTCTAAAACAAATGCCAGGTTAATACCCACATTCTGCCTTTCGCTACAAGCCTGTCATTAATTTATTTTATTTTACATCTGTACCTTCCAGCATAACGAAGTTAGAAACTGCTCAATTTTCCTTCTCTACTTCTTCGCAAAACCTTTAATTCTAACGTTCAGCGCTCTACCTTCCCTCCGAACTACCTTTGCCACGGTGAAAATTACGAACCGCTTGGGGATAATTACAGCCTAAAATTTTATGTCCATTTCCGCCATAACAAAAGTCGCTCTCATATTACACAAATCTAACTTTTATTCTTAATCTTTCTGTTCCCTTCTCGAGGTTTTTGACAGTTAAGCCTAAGGTTTTCTTTCGGAAAACATAAGAACGTAGCATGAACGTCGTTTAATATACAGAGTGATTCAAAAAGATCGACTCAATTGAAGAGTAAACGGCACCTCAATACATGCCAGACAGTTGGTTGCGGTAATCCAAGTTTTTTGCTCGCTGTACGGGTTGACTTGCGTGGGCTACGCTCAAAACTCTCTCGAATTCGTCTCACGTTCTCCTCTGATACACGTGGTCGGCCGGAGCTTTTGTCTTTACACAGACAGCCTATTTGCACAAATTGGTGATTCCAATGACAAATGCTCTTCCTCGTTGGAGATTGAATGTTGAAACGAAGATGAAACGCACGATGCACAGCAGTTTTAATGAACTAACGAACACACAAAATCTTGTGCTGCGTAGTAGCCATTTTGATCTCAACTGACGCTGCTGCACGGCTGTGCGCTAGGCGAGCGCTCTAGTGGTGGTATTTGAAAAGTTAGGATCTCCTATTTCAAATGTTATGTAGATCATTCACATAACACATACAACTCAGAAAATATAGATGTACGAAATTGAGTCCATCTTTTTAAATCACGCTGTAGTATGTGATTTTCATAGGAAAGACGTAATTCTGAAAGCTTCTTCTTTATGGGAAACAAAAATGGAGATGTTAGCGAAATTTAGTAATTTAAAAATCCGCTTTTCATCTGTAACTGTGCCCAATAAGATTCTCCTGTTTATTTTAATTCTTGTTTGTGAGTTGACTCTCGAAACATTATGAATCGCATTAGGGTGAATACGTTTCTTGGCATTTTGTAAAATATTACCAAGTCAGAATTCCGTCAGAAATATGTAAGAATGATGTAGTTATATATAAATATATATATGTATATATATATATATGCGTATACACGTAAGTAAATATTTTGCATTAAATTTACGCAGGTCTATCACCGATCGAGTACCTGCGGTATGAAATGTAAGGCACAGTTTTCTACAGTACATATATTTACTACATTTATTGTTCTTTTTTAATAAAACCTTTGCCTTCCAGGTTTTATTTTATCCTTGTTTGTTTCATAGAATTTATTTACCTTTACACAGTATTTTGACAGTTAAGACATATGTCTGCTGATCGGGCTAAATACATTCTTGTACAGGGTGTTTTTTCCTACTCAACAACCAATAAACGCCGGCCCGACTCTCTAGTGGGTTTTTATTAGACTTCCTAAGCGTTATTATCACTGCGATAGTTTTCTGTTTCCCGTTATCGACTGTTAAACATCTCCCGATACGCGGCGTATGAGGCAACGCTGGCGGTGCGCCGGGTGGAGCGTTGGTCGCTGCTTATCAGTCACGCAGGGGGGAAAAAGACAGCCTCTAGATTTATCAGGATTATAGGCTCTTAATATGGGTTATTATTATTTTGCTTACCTTGTAGCATTCAGTCACCTGATTAGGCTGCTTACTGGAAGACAGAGGTTTATATTCCTTCGGTTTCCTATCGTTTGCATGACTGTTTATTGGCCCACACCGCCTCCAGTGCAAAGTTTGCAGTTGGTCCCTGTCCAGCATCAAAGCTCTCGTAGTGTGAACTTGACAATTCGATTTCATTTAGTGCCGCACCTAAGAATTCGTGGATTAGTACCTCAGGTCCTACGCACTTCACCACGGTATGATGCTTACTTAAGCAAAGGTACCAAAGTTATCTTTATGTCTTAGCACAAGATGTTTTATAAAAGAATAAACGCATGAAATATTAAGAGAAAAAATGAGTGGTTGCTCCGTTCTTCCACTGAAACCATCAGCCTTTCATGAATTAGCAAGTGGTGTTTTTTCGTGACGTCACGCAATTCGGAAAGCCTGTTTTCAAGTAATCGAAGACCGCAAAACGTGAAAGTAATAAGAAATGCGTCATTTTTTTTTCAGAAGTACCGGTAACTCATGCATAATATGTCTTATGGAAGTTTTCCTATGTTTGTGAGGACACACACGAATGCATAGTCTGTGCCCAAATTTCGTGACTGGAGATAGAGTCCAATATATATTTCATTCATTACCTTACGAAGTATGGCGTACAGAAATATATTTTCAGGTCACGGTCAAAAAATGTGGTATTCATGTGTCGTGTACAAAATGTATGATGCAAACAGAATACCTACGGGTATAAATGATTATCTGCATTGATTATTTAATACGGGGATAGAAGCGACTCTCATTCTTAAATCGAACTTAAATGTCAGTGATATTTTTAATCACCATCTTATTCCCTTTGTAATTTTCTTTGTTTTCTTATTGTTTTTGGTTTAAAATAATAAGGAATCCTATTTAAATGCTCTTAAACATTACTCGGTGTCCCAGAGAAAAATTGGAAAAGTAACAACAGAGATTTTGTATGTACGTAATGTGTAATAACCAGTGTAACACCCTGCCACTTTTCATAGAAAATTGGAAAAGTCTTCTTGCCGTAGCGGTTGCGTAGGCATGCGTCCAGAACGACCAAATTTTGTAAGTGCTGCTTGTTGATGAATAGAATTTCTTTTAGGAAAGAGCAACAGCAGTTCATTAGCTTTTTAAATTTTGAAGTTCACTTCTGTAATTAAACCTCAATTACAAAAACGGACAAAGCACATTATCGTCGTTGAAAAGAAGAGATAAAATAACGTACGCTTATTCTGAGAGACATAAGAAATTCTTAAATATAGTGTGTGTGGGAAAACTGCGGTATAATTTTTAATAACATAAACATGGAATAAAAATAGTATCATCTATGTCTTAGAGGTTTAATAATTTGTCGAATTTCCAAATTTTGAGCAATACTCGGTTTTCAGCTTATTTTTCTGGCGTTTTTTATGAAATAAAAAGTATGCCCTACGTGGATATCCCATCGCATCTCCGCCTGTGACCTAGTATCAGCGACCAAACTGTTCTTCAGATTTTCATGTAATTCAATGTCAGATTTTTTACTGAAAGTTGTCCAGCACACGTGAATTTTGAGAAAGTCTGCTGATTGACAGGCGTACTGTACTCAAAGGCGTTAATAAATTTGTATCCGCACCTTGCATTATTTATCGAAGGATTTACTTTTCGATGGACAAATGAAAATATTTCCACGATTTGTAGAGCGGCCACGGCGAATGGAGCCATTCCTACTGTCCGTTAACCGTCATGGCTTGCACATAGCCAACTTTATTTTACTATACCACTTTAAAATAACTTCTGAAATCATTTCGCAGTAATTATGAGTCAGTAATTAGAAGTTGTGGAGAGACAAACGAAGATATGTGAGGACTCTAGCTCGCACTGGAACACGCCAGAACTACCTTACCCCTTCCTACTGTATGTAGCATTACATCCTTCCTTTTGAAATTCCTTCTGCCCAGGAAATGCAAGCAGCAGTCTTCTCCGGAATACAGTTACCTGCTTGTCTGAATGTCCGTAGTCACATCGCATAAGATCGCGACATTATGGCAATGCTTTAACAATAATTTGTTGAAGCCCTCAAGACTGATTCCAGTACACGTGTTATTCTTAACAGCACAATATCTCCAAGTCTTGCATGTTCTGCAAACTTCAATTTTAGGCGCCTTTGCATAGCAGCAAAAAGCGCCTTTTAGTATCGTCAAGTCCTTCTGTCTGTCCATCTGTTCACACATAACAGCGCGGCTTCTACTGGACGGATTGCCACGAAATTTGACACTGGGACTTTTATATGAAAGTTTGTTGAGAAAATCCAAATTTTTCTAAAATCCGAAAAAATGTGCTGGGTATTTGACTTGAAAAGCTAAGTGTGCCCTTTGTTGTTGCCATCGACACATGTAGTGCAACAATAGGTAGAACATATTTTGCCTTGTCATGGCAACAGTGGTCGAGAGCGTCACAATGTCATGTTATACATACATTGTCTATGATGTAATTTTTTTTTTACTTTATCTATTATGTTAAGGTAACACAAATCATAATTTTACCTGTTTCCTATAAGGCAGAAATAAATGTTGTGCACCACAAGGGGATTATTGTTGGGTCAGGGTAATGTCATGACAGCTCTTCTATAATACTGTATGTAATTCAGTGAAACAATTTAAAGTAGATTACAGCGACAGGGCAGGAGATAGGTGAGTCTAGTTAGCGGGTGTGTTTGTGTAGGATGAATCTGATTCATGTTACAGCAGCATTCTGCTTCGCAGATGGGGTCTCTGAGAGGGGCGTGAAAAGGATTATGGAGATTACATGAAGAGAAATGGACCAAAAAAAGGATAGAAGACAAGAGGAAAGGATTGGAGTGGGAGTAGAAAAAAATTGAGTTCATACAAGCCTAATCCTTTTGTAATGTTACGGTCGTGTGTACTGCGTGAAAAGTCAATGTATTTCTGGTGGTTTCTGACACTTGCTACGGCTACTAATTAGAGTCTGTGCGAAACCGTGCCACTTCTACTGTCAGGTGAGATTTAAGTGAATGTGTAAAGAGAAATTGCTGCTAATTTTAATTTTTACGCACGAGAGATTATGAAAATATTCGTGCTATTTTAAAAAAATTTCTCACCTTGTTAAATATTTTTGAGAACTTTTATATGTGATATTTTTCTAAAAGTATTTAACATCGCTGAAAAAAGATGTTCAGTTTTGGCTTATGGACCTAGAAGAACTTTCTTCTGCATGTAATCAAACCCTTACATTCGGACCTCAATCTGAACCGCTAGTCTTATTTTGATGCATTGGCTTTGGGAGTACATCGCAGATACTTTTAAAACTCCAAATAAGTTTACAGAAATAATAGGAGTTCTGTGTAGAAGTTGTCAATTTGCCATTTCAAAAGTTTCTAGTATTTATGCTCGATTAATATAAAGAAATTATTTTAATTTTTTTTAATCAGTGAGGAAATTCCGTACATAATATACCTATTCAAAATTTGTCGAATATAATTTTGTCTCAAATTTCTGCCTTGTATGAAATTGTTGATATTCAAACAGTATTTTCTTCTCTTAGAAGCACTATTTTATGCAAGATGCGTAGGCATATTTCAGGTCTATCACTATACCGAATTTTACTTACCTAGCCCCAGTTGCTCATTACTTACTATCATCAAAACCAAAGCGAAAGGAAATTGTTGGTTGACACGTTATGTGTACATTGTACGAGAAGTTACATTATGAAGAACTGCATATTTGAAGGTGTTTCACAATGACTGATGTAACGACGCTAAACTAAGTGTCCTTAGTCTCGCTCCCGTCTAACATTTTTGCATATTTGCAATATTATTGTTACTGATTGTAGTTAATTAAACACTATTATGTTGGGGTGACATACAACGGCATGACCTCCCGCCAAGTTTAGATAAAATAGACGTATTGCTTAAGAATTTGCAATGGGAAGCGGGGCTGCGCAAGCGCGCGCACACACACACACACA
>Ga0123354_10006867_pt1 | contig 16996 bp, 10 predicted proteins | sample TergutLab28metaG_2_FD_97872 | JGI IMG/M metagenome (GOLD analysis project Ga0123354, IMG submission 97872) | Labiotermes labralis P4 segment gut microbial communities from Petit-Saut dam, French Guiana - Lab288 P4 | ecosystem: Host-associated > Arthropoda: Insects > Digestive system > Gut ...
GTGGCGGACGCTTGTGAGTGCGGTAATGAACCTTCGGGTTCCGTGAAATGCGGGGAATTTGTTGACTAGCTGCAAACCAGTTAGCTTCTCAAGAAGGACTCTGCACCATGGAGTAAGTAAGTATGGAGCCCGCGTGATATTGGCAGATCACAGGCAACGAATCAGAATACTAACATGTTTGAAATTTTAATTACTACACCGACAAAACTGTAATACTTGCAATAAAGTATGGATAGATATAAAAATATAGATGATCCTATAAAGTATAAATACAAATAAGATTTTATGGAACATTAGTCCACATATGGGTATACGTAATCAGAAATAAATATTGTATTTTGTCTGTCTGTAGAAGGTTCGATGACACATAGAGATATGTTTGAAAATTAAAACAATATTCGGTAATATGTGCAAACTTGGTGTACCTTAATGAACGGTTTATGGCCAGAGTTTCAGTGGTGAAGGAAGAGAACGTATAATCAGCTTAAAATAATGTTAGTTTTAATAGTTCAATCGGAAGTGATATTTCATTAGTAAACAAACGCATAAAATATATTCAGTCTAGACCAAAGCATGTTCTTGAAGGGGGCATCGTGTGTGTAGTATTGAACAAGTCAGTTAACTACATGTGAACACGAACAATACCTAAATGAATCAATTGCTTGTTCTAAAAGTGACTTCTTCCTTTTTATGTTAAAGCATTTATGAAGACAAATTTAGGACGTAATGAAGACCAAGCTGCCGAAATTCTCACCATTTTAAAGCCCAGTGGTAACACGATGTGACATCTGCTGTAAGGTTAACAAACTGCGTTTTGTCACATACTGTATTTATAAGTTCAGAATTGTTCTCACGATAAATGCTGATTAATTCCCCAAACAGCATTAACTGACTGGCCGTTATAGTGAATGCAGAGTGTGTTCTTTGTGAGGTAGGAACTGAAGTTTTATACGTAATTTAAACGAACGTCAGTATGCAGAAGCTTCACATAAAAAAGCTAAAAATATTACTCACTCCACTGAAAGGTCATTTGAGAAAAACGTGTATAAAAGTGAAATTAATTTATGCAGAAGGCATGTAAATTGGGCAACGATTGTTACGCTTCGTATAATTGATATTGCTTTATGCGTCTCCTACGAAACCACTGGGGATAAAAAAAAATATATATACTGTATATGTGTGTGTGTGTGTGTGTGTGTGTGTGTGTGTGAGTGTATATACGTATATATATGCATACATACATACGAGTTTAAAATCACAGAAATATGTCCTCTTAATATTACAGAATCAAAATAAATTCTGTCTTTTATTGCATTTGTAGTCTTTTGTGGAGCAACTGACACACAGCATTGACACAGAACACACGTTTTGTGTAATGTGAAAATTAAATTAAAATATTTTTGTTACTCCTGCTTATTCTGTTTCTTTCCTTATTTTTCTTCGTTTTCTTGCATTCGTCATCTCTTTATTTCTTCTTGTATTCTCTACTTTGTCTGTACTTGTACCCTTCTTACTTCTTGTCTACCATAAACAGGAGTACAGCACACTTTTTTCAGAATATCGCTAAAAAGAAAGATCCGTATTAAGGAGAAAACTTTTAGGCATTAATAGCTTTCTATACTTCGAATGTTACAATATAAATCAAAATGTGATTTGTTAATATTTATTTGTCTTGTTCCATAAATAATTAGGAAATTCATTTTTGGTAGAATTTACTCTGTTCAGGTTTAAAAAACTCTTGACACTGACACAAAAGGGCCAGGTATGTGAAAGGGGCGCAGCTGCTTTCGAGTCTCCAGGAAAACGCCTACATTCGTGGGCTACAAATAGGTATGTGACGTCATCATTCACAAATTACACACAGTTTGTACAGTTCAGAGAATAATGAGCCAAACAAATTTCTGAATTTTTCAAAGGCGAAGTAACACGAGCAAATGGGCTTGTGATTAGGGGGACAAGCAGCGTCAAATGTGACAGTAAACTATCAGAATCGATAAAAAGAAAAGAAGGTTTATTGGACTGTTTTAAGTCATTCGCCAGGTAGAAGTCGATAAAACCGAAACAAGAATCTCCGACGCACTGCCCGTAATTAGAGCGATGTGGGAATTCAGTATATCCCGAAATTCTCCCCCAGTTCTTATATCTACATACATCTGCACGTCATTTAGGTAGTAACCAGCTGGTTACCACATAATAGTCACAAATTACGTCATATCAATGAATAATTAAGGAATAAGGAGGCACTACAATTATTATTTTAGAGTCAAATTCTTTGCTTTATAAACAAATTTCCATGATCCAGCAGTTCAAAGTGGGCAAAGATATACTACAGACTTCCCCCGCAGATAAACAGGACACATTTTTCAGCCAAAATCTTGAAGACGCTAGAATGAAGTCAAGCTTTTTCTAAAATATCCACCAAAAAATTCGTCAATAAGGATAAACCTGAGACAGTTTCATTCACACATAAATTCAAAACAAGATGTGTCACGTCATTATTATTATTCCCTTTCCGTCTGTAACTCCTAACATCGCTTTGCAAGCAAGTTGTCCTCCACCGCCTGTGACGTTTGCACACCAACGTACGCAGTTTAACGCTACAGAATAATCACCATTATTCTACCACACTTTGAAGCTTTAAGATAATATATTTTCTTGCTGCGGACTTCCTGTGTTTCAACTATGGACTGACATTCTTCCTCCGTAAAATTTATGGTATTACTGTCACACTGTACCAAGATTCTAACAATTCCGTCTCATTTGTACAGTGACCAACAAATGCACAATTAATTGACAAATTATCACACTCCTACATGATTCGACACTACTCTGTCATCCTCAGGTAACTCATAGCTAGTACCTTGTCAAGTTACACAAGTATGTCGAATCCAGTTGTTGACAATACAATTTAAAATTAAGATATTTCATGTAGGTTTTGTGCAAGTTGTCACTATAGTTGTTGACATTTCAACAACTGCGTTCGACATACTTATATAACTTTGCAAGGTACTAACCTCGAGCTCCCGGAAAATGACACAATAGTTTCGAAACATGTAGGAGTGTGATAATTTGTCAATTGATTTGCATTTGTTGGTCACTGTACAAACAATAAAAGATGCACGGTACGTGTATTAAAATAACCCCGTCTGATGTTTGGTTCAGTAAATAATTTCTGAAACTGTAGTATAGACTTCTAATTTCGTAGCGCTCTTATTTTGTTTTAGAATTCCCCCTTTTCTCCATAAAATAATTCTGTGAGTAGCAATTACAGGAATGGTCATGTTCTCCAAACCTGTAACTGAACAAAAGAGAGTGTGACACATGCTCTCTAATCGATACTGTCACCTACCACGCTAAAAAAAATGTAGCTTACGAAGCAATTAGAGGCGTCTGCCAACAGACAGAAATAATCATTGTAGAGAAAGTCTTCTGTGGCATAATGTTCCCCCACCCAACATCTGTCATATTCCGAGTACATAACTCAGGAATTTCCTACGCGTGATTCCAGACTTCCGCCGCGAAGGAGCCGAGAATCGCGTTCTACTGGTTCATTTCGCAGCGAGTAGCGATATTTTCCCCGTAATAACCCAGAAAAGCGCAGTTCTCAGGAAGATCCTCTTCGTAAATTACCCACAACCGCTAATTGTTATGTGTGACAACCCGTCGCGTGTCAATCACAGTACTAAGTAAAACCAGTATCACTCCCAACACATTTATCATTAATAGACAATATAGTCTACTTGTCTAATTTTAGCTGCTCAGTTAGAAAAATAGAATACATTTTCTAATAAAGACAGTTGTGTTGACACTGATACCGATTGTACCTATTCAAAACTGTTAACCTACGCCTGTCTTTTAACTCCGAGTATTTCTTAAGCAATTTGTTTTAGGTACAATTAATTTATGGTCTTTCTTCAAAGATACAGTTTTCTACATCCGTAAAAATAAATAACGAACTTATAATTTCGCACATATACACAAGTTACATATACATATCTTTATCTTTGGAAACTACAGGACAAGATAAATATTGGCACTAATTATATTATTATTATTATTATTATTACCATAATCATCATCATAATCATTTTCTTGTTACTTTATACGAAATTAAATAAAGGTAGACGAGGTTGAGTGGACATGCAACAATAATACAGAATAGAAATGCATACAAAATTTTTATTAAGGAAAATCAGGGACCACGACGGGATAGACGAAAAAGTAATATATTGCTTGGTTACTTAACACAAACCAATAACATGCACCGTTTCTAAACTAATAATCTAATTTTTATTATGTCTTCTACGCGTTTCGAACCCGAGGGTTCATCTTCAGGAAAGTAGGTATATTCAGTTTTACATGTATCGGTATAAGCAGTGAAACCACAAGACTGCTTATACCGATGCATGTAAAACGTACTTATTAGACCATAGTTGTAGGTACAACTGTCTTCCTGTAGATGAACCCTCGGGTTCGAAACACGTAGAAATAGAAAAATTAAATTATTAGTTTCTAAAGGTTGCATTTTGCTTGTTTACGTTGCATAATTACATTACAACGCACGGTGCAACAAACATAAAATATTCCTGGATGTTACAGAAAAATGTGTGATGGTACGTGAAAGATTCAAAAGGTTTAGAGTACGTCCAAAAAGAGAATACAGAACTTCATGTTGTCAAAAAAGTGGGAAATTTCTTACAGAGCTCAGGGACTATCATCACATATTCATTTAAGTCTATTCATGTATGTAAATTAGCCTCTAGGTGCTGAAATTAACCGCCGACTTCACATTTTTACACCGTTTCGAAAAATGTTTGAAACAGCAGAAGTTTAGCGTGTTACAAGAAAAGTGCTGAATTTTAGAAAATTGTAAACGTCGTTCTTTTTTTTCTATGCTTTTTGAAAAAAAAACATCGTCCAAAATTACATGAAATGTGTTAACAATGTCTGACATAATATTAGTGCACTATTGATTGCCATCATATGAAGCGTCGCAGTGGTGAGTGTTGAAACTTCTCTTTCAATAAGGACATGTCTTCTGTTCCCTTCACCGAGAAAAGAAAGTCTTACAGACAGAAATTGTTCTTTGTGCTTTGCTAACGCAGATGAACATAATGCAGTTGTCTTCCCTGCCGCTTCTTGCACACTGCTAGTCAATTCTTTTCATTTTCCTTTATCTTTTCTCCACCTTTCCCTCACTTCACTGACGTAGATTTACTCTTTCCTGCCTACCCTACGTTTACTTGTTCAGTTCTTCATCCGTCTCTCTTCTCGATATCATTCCCTTCTTCTTATAACTTCTCCATCCCTTTTATACTACATACAGGCACATTTTCTATTTATCTCTTCTTCATCATTACAATGCTATTTCCACCTTACCTCCTCAACGCATCATTCCTGAAGATTATTATACAGAACTTCCTACAAACTACAAATAACACAATGGCCTGCCTGTCTTTTTCCAACGTAATTTCCAGTATTGAATGATGTTGAATAAGATAAAGAAACTTTTTGTTCTATAAATGACGCGGAACCTGAAACACATTATTGTTTCTGATGTTTAAGGTCTTCGGCAATAGTGCATCATGTGGAGTTTTAAATGTCTACCAACGTTTCGACGAAACATATTGCCTTTCTCTTTTGGGTAAATTTATCTAAGAAGAGTGAACTGGATTGCGTAGCCAAGATGATGAACTACGATGCCAAATCTATGACTGCTTGTGTCACAAGTCTTTCCACACGAAACCTTCTCTTCCAGGATTTAGTCGGCTGTACAGAACAGAACATACACACGTTAAAACACATGTTCAATAATCATCATAAGGTAAAGGTAAAATGTAAAGCAATCCCATTTCAGGCCTGGACAGGCCCTGGGGGTTCCAGGAGGTTGAGGCTCCCAGATTTCAAAACAATCGGTACATGAAGGCGGTAAGATTGTCAGCCTTACGCACCGGCCGCCTTTAACTCCAGAAATTATTCCAGGTACTCATTTCTGTTGGAGGCAGAGCCAATCCCAGGGCCGCAGTGCGGCCGGAAGGATTATGTCAATGAAAATTTCCAGTGACACCATCGGGAATCGAACCTGCGACTTTCCGGCTTGTAGCACAGTGCCTCAACCAACTGGGCCACCGTGTGCGCTCTTCAATAATCATCATAATAAAACATATTTGTCTACGACTTATCCTAACAAAGAGGATGTCCTAATCTCCGTGTATCATTTATAGTGTTATAAAATACAAAAATAACTAGACTCATGTTGTAAAATGCTGTCCTCAATGCAAGTGAGATACCTTAGCTGTGCAGAGACGCTAACATTGTCCATAAAAATACAGTTCGCAAGCCTTGTTATTATATGTGCAGCTACTTATATTACTGCAAATGTTTTGATGTCAAATATCTGATATTAACTCACGGAAAGACGTGGTAGAGACAATTTGCATAGTGAGGCGATGAAAAAACTATTACGAATCATCCTAATGTCTTGTGTTATCGAAGAAAATTATGGATTAGTCCTGGAGTGTTCAAGACTGCTGCAGGAACAGACTACAATCGGAATCAAAACTTGCAGAAGGCTGATAAAATAACACGGACTATATATTAAACACAGGCGATTTGAGGTCTACAAAATGCTGTAAATACGCCAACATCTGGAGAAGAAACTCGGCGGACAGCAAGATGCTTGCTGCCACACTCTTGGTGTTTCTCTCAATCCTGCTTTACTTCAAAGTTTTTCCTGTCTACAAACTACTCTTTCTTATATAATTTCTCTTCCAATATTTCTTACCCCCTTTCTTTTGTTTTACTTTTCGGTTTAGTATTTCTTATTTACTATTAACTTTCTTTTTTAATGTCTATTTCTCTCTTGCTTTATTTGTTTCCACTTTCGTATTCTTCGTTGATATTTAATTTCCTCATAAGATTTCGTTAATTCATTTCTTGTTCTTCCTTTCCTTTCCTTTCCTTTGTTCCTTCAGTCGTCATTCCAACTGCTGTGTGTTTATTAACTTGCCCAGAGTTGATGAAGAGTGAATTCCTGACTTCTACTTCTTGTAACCCCAGAGGACGAAAAGGAGCTATGAACTGCCAGGTTGCTGTCGGGGTATGTTACTTGAAGCCACTGTGTTTGCATTTGTAGGAAAAGAGTAGAGAAAATTAGGTAAATAAAATATCAGATTTCAAGTGTGTGTTCGAAACACGAATCACGAATGCGAATAATCTGTGACGTCTTCTACACTTTTTTGCATGGTGCCTACACTGGGCCTCTATTCTCTTGTTGTACCTTCATTTTTCTTTTCTTTTTTTAATCTCAAGGCGTAGCAGTCCTAGCGGACCTAGGCCTTCTCTATGAGGTTTCTCGACCACACTCACACTACACTCCGTTCAACTCCTCTGGACAAGTCCTCTGCCTGCAGGACACGGAACACTCACAAGAGACAGACATCAATGTCCCCCGCGAGATTCGAACATGCAATTCCAGCAAGCTAACGTCTGTAAACTAACGCATTAGACCGCGCGGCCACCGGGATCAGCTCTTTGGCGTTTAGATCTTCATATTACATATTTCTGCCCTTAGTAAGTTGCGCAGTACGAATGAAGTGATGATGTTCCTGACTTGCTCGAGGCAGGCACCCAAATAGAAAATCTGCCTGGACACAGGTTATTCTGAGCTATTTTGCGGTTTTCCTCAGTACCACATGACACATTCTGCTAGAGTATTTTACATTACAGCACAACCGCTTCCTTCCACATCCTTACTCCTTCATTACTCCATAATCGCTCTACATATTCTGAGCTACTCACAGCATCTTTCAGCAAACTTGTCACGCATTCCTTCGCGTTTATTTACATTTCTGCTTATCTGTTTCGCCTTAAATTTTAGATTGTTTTGTTTGTCTTGTTTTCTTTATGAATTCTCTTTCCTGTCTTCTTTTCCAGTCCCCTGCCACTAATTTCTAACTTACCCACATTCAGCAATCAACTTCAGTCATGCATCAGCTCGATATTCTTACACACACTTTTGTATTGGCCATTAAAAAAATCGCGTTCTGCTAGTACATTAGTATCATTATTTTGAACTATTTTATATTCCGTCCTTTAATTATCTTGGATTATTATTAAAACGCGTCACACAGTGGCGTGTATCGCTCGCAAATCATTAGCATTATTACAAAAGTTAGGGTATTTGCTTTTGTATTTTGTTTGGCACGTGGCAGATTTATTCGTCGAATAAAGCTACAACTGAAAAAAAATTGTGTGACGTCACAAAGCAGCGAAAACCTAAAGCGCAGAAGCTTAGAGACGTCCATTGCACACCTCTTTAACAGATGTGAATAGCATGTCTATATGTTAAAGATATTACGTAATTAACTGACTACATACACTCGATGTTCCTTGAGCAGACTAATTAACATTTAATCAAATGGTAGGAAAGCAACTTTACATTACACAAACGTAAGGATCAACACCTAATCACAAATCTACTGTTGCATGTTAATATGACGTATACAAGCTGAGATACCATTTGCACGCACTTATTACAATGTTTACTTTAAAAGTTTAAATCCCTGTACACCTAACTTCAAACAAGTATCTTTTCGTAGACTGTCCCAACCAAGTTTATGCATCCACTTTTAGGCATTTTCGCAAAAACTGCGAAGAGCTATTTTTATATTCATGTCTGTATGACGGTCTGTCCGCCCGTCCGTCCGAAAGGAAGAATTCGGCTCCCACTGGAAGGATTTTCATGAAGTTTGATATTTGAGCATTTTTCGAATGTCTGTTGAGAAAATTCAATTTTCTTTAAAATCTGATAAAAATAACGTGTACTTTATACCAAGACCGATATCCGTTTATGATCATATCTAGTTAAATTCGTCTTATAACGAGAAATATTTCAAAGTTTTAGACAAAATCAAAACATACATTTTATGTTCAATAAAGTTTTACGAAAATCTTGCCTTTTATTAGATGACGTGTAAAAATGGGGTACTGTACAGCCAGACAGGCCACAAGTGACGATATAATAAGGCGCATGCGTATTGCGTGCTGGATAATTAAGGTTACGGGTAACACACTCGGATTATGTAATACTGATTGCTTGGCCACTACAACAATGGTTACAAGAATGCATATCGATATTGTTTATACCTACATTGCCTGTTGTTTATCTTAATAATTAACTAACTTAATGAGCAAAATTTTTTGTTTTACAATAAGTTTATTTCATGCCTTTACATGTTTCGAGCACATGTGTTCATCATCAGGAGGTCAAAACTGCATCACACAGCCTCTGGTATCAACACACCTATAGGTGTGATGATACCAGAGGCCGTGTAATACAATTTTGACCTCCTGACGATGAGCAAATTGTGCTCGAAACATGTAGAGGCATGAAATAAACTTATTGTAAGACAAAAAAATATTGTGTATCAAGTTGGTTAATTACTAAGATAAATATACTGAGATGCACGGTCAGCAAAACATCAAAATTTCCTGTTGTGTTATTTCCCATTTAGTGCTGCAGACCTCGCCTCTATTATCCTGCTTTTTTCAGTTGGCACAACGGAATCAGGTGGAAGCTAAAATTGTCAATATTATTATACAATTAACCCTATCTTTCCGTCACTGCCTCTCTATCCTCAAAAACCCTACAACTTATTCTGCTTTCTAAGTTACAGCCTGGAATTCACTTTCACACAGCGCAAGAGATAGACCCGTAACTTTAACAGTTTTACAACTGTCAGTTCTTTGAGAAATGGGACGAGCAATTCTGAAACGTATTACTTACAGAATTAAATGTCTTATTAATACGTTTCTCAAATAATTCTCATTTCGCATTGTTCTTGGACACTGCTGTAAACATTCCACGTTTTAACGCAGTCAACATTCTGAGAATTACGAATCGCCACAAAGAACTTCGATACACGCGACAGTGGAGTAAAACATGTCGATTTTTCTTATATCCTTCACATCTAGTAGAACCACATCCGACTGTGCGTCACATAAGACTAATTTTGATGGTTGCTAATATTCAGATCAGAGTAGCATGATTCCAGTGACATTCGCGACAAATATTGTGAAAGGACACCCGCTCTCTTGGAAGGCGAGTTGTTCCTTCTTCAGTTTCAAGCCCTCTCCCTATTATAGGATTTATAATCTATCCATTATGGAGAATGGAACAAATATACATTTGATTAGCAGAGTATGTAAAATAATTAGTCCGTATCAGCATTACAAGTTTTGTCTACCCAACATATCTTACAAGAAGAGTAGCAAGCTTCTGTTTTTTTAAATTTATTAATTTCAACTTCTGACGGCACAATTCCTAGAGGATAAAGGATCTTTACTCTTTCCAAAGAATATTTTCATATATAACAAAACTATTTCTTATAACTTTATAGCATTTTTAACAAGAGTTCGTATTGCTCAATTGAAATAACCGTATAATTATATTTATATCCACCCACTGAAATGTCCCATCACATAATCCAAGAGTAAGAAATGAAAGCATACGTGAAAAAGACAGAACGTTATAAAGCCACAAATAAAAACAAAGAAAAAGAATACAAAAAAAGGGATTTAACAAACTACCAAAAATAAAGAAGTACAGAAAACGCAACGAATACAGAAACTATAAAAGAAAGATGAAACACGATTAAAAAAAGGAAGACAGCTATAAATTTGCGCTCGTGTATTCTTGTTCCTATGTATCGTGTGTGGGTGAGAGTGTGTGTGTGTGACACGTTCCATAAATTCTTGGTAATACCAATACGCGAGGTTCGATTAAATCAAGAACTTAGACGTAAAAGCTACCATATTTGGAGAAGTCACAAAAAATAAAACTTTTTTACACAAAATAGGAAGAGATTAAATTCGGAGAGTACTTCCTACCGGTTAAATCGAAAATCTTAAAGATTAACACTTATGGAAATATGGATTGCCTGTTCCTTTTACGAACTTAGAACCTGGAAGAATACACATTGAGAAGTTTAACAGGGAGGCGGCTGAAAATTGCATGATTGGCAGCTTCGTATATTGTGTGGTCGCCACACACGATCAGCCCCCGTTCTGCAGGCACTGCTGCAATAACCAGCCTCTGAACGTTGCTGTACCATGAGCTCTGCTTTCACAGAAATATAACAACGCTAGATTTTCCGTTAGGTTTAAGGTTAAACTCGTTATTAACACGTTTTTACGTTAATCTGCACAGAGCCAACAAGACATTGTATCATTTTTTATGAGTTACAAATTTATCAATATAACGATATGTTGGGTTAAGCCTATGGGAAAATTTCTAGTACTGGGAAAAGACCTTTACACTTTGACCCTGTCTCCTTTTCCCGCAATGGAACTCAATAAGTGCAGTATTAGAGAGATGGGGCGGGCTCAAGACACCTAAATGCACTTTATTTGAAGTGTGAAAGAACGGGGGTTGTGTAAAATAGTCACAGAAAGAGGTGTGAATGGTAGGAGTAGTAAAAGAAAAAAGGCAATTTCGTGGAATGTAAAGTGCCTTTAAGAAGGGGGGGGGGTGTAGATAGAGGAAATCGTGAGGGAAAGAAAACGATTAAACAGAAAGTAGAAAAGGGAAAAGGAAGCACACCAACAGGAGTACAGATATACAAAATGTCTGCGGAACTCTTCGAGTATATTCGCAAGAAAATTTAAGGAAAATCAGTTTCGTGTGTCCAGGTGACATGAAAATAAAAGTGTTTATGCTGTAGGAAGTTCAAAAGCATTTTCTCATTGTTTCAGGAGGCATACATAAATATTTTAGATTTCTTAAGAGTTAATCAGTTAGTGATATCTTCATGAATGGGAAATGTGGTAACTGAAACTACAGAGAGTTTCAAATACGTGAGAGAGGCCAACAAGATTCACAAGATACCGTAGCACCTAGACACCCCACAGATGCATGTTAAAATACAGTATGCTGCGTGTACAGAAATAACCTCCTGATGATGAACAATTATTTGTTCGAAACATGTAGAGGATAGTTTAACTGGAATAAATTAATGAGAAAAAGTGTGCACCTTGTTGGTCTTTCTCACGTATATGTATCACGTTGCACGGTTCAAAGAATGTAAAGAGCTTCAAATTTGCAGATAACATTGTAAATTGCGAGTGTTTCGGAAGGAAGGGCTGACAAAGACATTGAAACGAAAAAGTGTAACAGTAATAATGTAATGAATAAAGAACGTTATGAAGAATTTTATGAATTGAAGTTTGCTTACTACTCTACTACTACTACTTCTATTAACAGAACCGAGAAGAATATAATTTAATGGACTCTTTTCTTTGCAATAAGTACAAGCTGGAAAACAATAGGATTGTCAGGTAAACCTTACCTGCATGTAGATAACTAGCTTTATTCTGTATCAGCCACAGTTCTTTGCAGTTTGTAAAATGTCTCTCTCACCAATATGACAAGAGCATTTTCAGGTGAGACATTCCCGTTTTGTTTCAATAGTAATATAATAAAAAAATATATAGTCTAACACAACTTTCACTGAAATAGATGTTGGCATGGCAACTGTACAGTATCCTTTTTAGATTTTCATATTTATGGACGTAACCTTAACTGGTATGTATAATTTTCAGGTGAGATATCCCCTTGTGTTTCAATAGTAATATAATATAAAATATAAAACGTATAATCTAACACAACTTTCACAACTTGGAAGTTGTGTTAGACTATATATATTACATGGAAAAGTGCAGTAGTATAGCCAAGTACAGCCGTGTAAATTATACCTTCACTATCAGCCTCAGGTACGGTACAAGAGCTGCTTGAACATGTCCACAATCCTCAAAGGAACGTACATCTCCTTTAAATTCCAGGCAACACACACGAATTCAACAATAAAAACGAGAAACTGTCACAAATAAATATGTTTCCGTAGTAACAATCTGTTACGTATATTCTTTTCTATCCTTCTCTTCGTTATCTCCTCGTACTCTTTTTTATATTCTACATTCAACCGACGGTTTGACTTTTCGATTCCGTCTTATGGCACAGCAGGTTTGACAAATTGCCACGTTGTAAGCACACAATAGCGGTGATACAGCACGAGGGGTCGTTTGGGACCCCAGAGCTGGGAGAGCTTTGTGATTCAAATAGCGCCCCATTCCTTCCACGGACACTGACAGATAACAGGCACGACCCTCTGTGTGTGATCCGCTGCCTGCTTTCCTTTCGCCATCTTGATTTGTAGCAGATTTGTTTGTCTGTCTTTCTTTTACCCTGGCACATTTTGCTTTATCCTGCAGGGGAAACATGATTATATATTTAACATAAAAGTACGAAGGTACGAAAGGAGAAAAAGAAAGAAATGGAGGAAGAGAGAAAGAAAGGAACAAAGAGGAAATATAAAAAACAAAATCGAAGAATGTCTTTTAAATATTTGACAGAAATATGAGAACTGAATTAAAAATAAATGAGGCATGATAATATTAAAATTGACCTTAAAGAAACGAAGTGCCAACATGTGGACCGGATTCATTTGAATCAGAGTATTGTAAAAAGGCGAACCCTTGTCAAAAATGCTGTTAAAATTTGGGTGGCACAAACGCGGTTAGTACATGCCTATAGGCTAATCGAATGCTTCACTAAAAGTGATTACTATAAACACGCGCCTGTGGTGGTGATAATATGATGATAATTATTATTATTATTCCAAAAATAAGGAGTCGAGATAAAAAAAGGTAAAGGTAAAGTGTTCCCGTTACAGGCCCGATGTGGCCCAGAGGATGGGCACAGGTATAGCTCTACTCTTCCATGACCGCGGCAGTAGAAGTTGGTGAGTGGTCAGCAGCACGCCCCGGCCACACTTTACCACCGGGAAAGGCCCGGTACCCATTTTAGAGGAGGCTGGGTGAACCCAAGGGCCGGTCTGGACGGGCGGAACTTCTCGTCCCCACCGGGATTCGATCCCGGACCATCCTTCCCGTAGTCAGACGCTATACCGACTGAGCTACCGGGCCCACAAGGAGCCAAGATATTTCCGTTTATTCACAAAATATGGCCAGCATAACGGAGAAAACGTGGTTCGATTACCTGCACAGGCAAAAATTTTTCTCTTTTTCAAAGCGTCCAGAACGGCCCTGGAACCCACTCAGACCACAATCGAGTACTGAAGCCTATATCCCTGCGATAAAGGGGCCGGGGTATGAAACTGACTACTCACCTCCATAGACTACCGAGATTAGGAATGCATGGCAATATACATCCACTACAACATAAGCCTGCAAGACGCAATGCTTGATTAAGAGCAGGGACAACTTGCCCCTACCTTGTAGAAGATAAAATAAGAAGTAAGCATTAAGAATTCCCGAATGTGACAGATAAGGTAAACGTAACTGCAAGAATGTAGGTGACTAACTTTTTATTCAGCTGCTCAAGAAACTTCCCGCCTTTCATGCAATCTCAGTTATTTCCTTGTTCACAAACGAAACTATCCCCAACTAGACGAATTGTGTGCCTTTTAACTGAAGCTTCTCCTTTAGTAGGCATAAGTCTTATCATGCACACCTATATCTCTTAAGTAGACTCTTCCATTCATGTTAGTGTACTACAGTTTTGCACACACTAAACAGCTTACCGTTATGTGCTACGTGTACCACCCTGCACAAAATGACGAAAGTGATGTAACGAGTTAAATAATGAAGGATATTAAGGACTGAGAATTAAATAACAAAGTGAAATAAATGACGAAGAAATTAAAGATATTGACACGAACAATATGACAGAATCAACAGGGCTAAGAATTAATGAAGAGACAAGCATAAAACACCTTGAAGAAAAAGAGAATGATGTATCTGTATGATAAAAAAGCTAAAGAAGCTGAACAGTTACAATTATAAAAATTAACAAAGAAAAATACATCTTTCAGCATTTGCGTGAACCCACTAGATATCTTGCAACCTAGTATAGTACTGTATAATCCACAATCTGTATAAAATGAAAACGGGGAAGACCTACAACATATTTTATACATTTATAAATTTAGATTAAGTAACCCGCAACATATATTTACGGGATATTCTTCTTGAATTCTGTTCAAATCTTGCTTCTGCTTTCCCCGTATTTGCTAACACATTATTCATTAATGTATTAATGTCGATATTTGATAAGAAATTGTAGCAGAACTAGAAGATTTCAGAATTACTAAAATTCGTGTAATGTCACTCTGGATGTTACATAACCACATCTCGAACAAAAATGTTACACTATTTTATCATTATTATCTTTTGACAGAAAAACGGACCGAATTTTGGTTTCCGGACTTCTACTGCTCAAGAAATCTTACTGATGGAGAAATAATATCTCATAGTACAGCTCCATTCCTATTTTTCATCTAGCTCTATTACTGAATTTTATACTGTCTTCGAATATTGAGATTCTCAGATTTGAAAAACAGTAGTTTATAATGGGAAGAAAATCGGACATTCTTGACCTTAACCACAATAATAGATAGAGAAAACAAGCGCTCGTCATTTTGCGTTGAACTTTTAATTAAATATACATAACGTTTTAAGAAGTTCTGTTCTGTATCGTAATGTACAAGACAACGCTGCGGGTGTAATTATATCTATTTTCATTTCTGAAGTATTTTTGTTCCTTTAAATAGTTGAGAAATCATGAGTTTTTTTCTCAAAAACGCAGAACAGGGCGCAGGATATTTGTTGAAATTTTTCCCTTCTTACGAAATTAGAAGCTTCTTTGCATCATTCATTCCGTGAATTATGATAAATTAAACCCCTGGTAACACCGAAAAATGCACAATTCTAAAATCTATGTGTTTTTTTTATTACTAAGTTCCTACAAGTTTGGTGTCGTCATCTTCAAGGAGCTTACACCAAAATTTAATCAAACCTTGCGGCAATAAGTACTTAACAAAAAACATACATTTGTTGTGATAGCAAAAGTGCAGTTAAAAGTAAAGTTCACAGTAGAACAGGCCACGAAAGCCCAGAGGGGGGAGTAGAAATATAGATCCATTCTTTCTTTAACCTCGGCGCCAGATGGGGGTTGGTAGTCAACGCCACGCCCCTGCTACTCTACTCCCGGGAAAGACCCCGTATCCTCGGTATAGGAGGCTGGTTATGCTGCCCCACGGCTGGTCTGGACGGGTGAGGAAAATCTCGCCGCCACCAGGATTCGATCCACAGACCGTCCAGACCGTAGCGAGTCGCTATACTGGCTGCGCTATCCCGGGCCACTGATAGTGCAGTTATGTGGCTCAATAAAATGTGCAGATAAATCTGCACGATTGATATCACGACAACCATACGTTTATTGGAACTATTTAATGTTTCGTGTTTAATATAAATTTTGGTGCAAGCTTCCTGAAGATGGCGACAACAAATAAAAGCTCCGTGACAGAAAGAATATACGAGAAATGTGCATGTGTTGGTGTCGCCATAGTTTTAATAGTTTCCATTACCATGTTCACAAAAATCCACCATTTTATACCATTTTACACTAGTTGCACTCCAACCACGGCTGTAAACAATGTTTCAATATTTTAAAATTATAGCAAACCAACTAGTTGCACACAATGTATTTCACTTGGTAAAATCACACTTTAAAACACATTAAAAGTCATAATCACCGCCTACATGTTTCGATCCCAATGGATCATCATCAGGGAGTTGGAGTGCCTATATATGAAGTTATTGGGTTCTTCTAATTTACGTTGTGATGTAAATAGTGTTGTGGCAGCATGTCTGTAATTGTAATAGACCTTTGTGATCCATCTTTTAATTTTATATCCAAATGGGTATAGTCAAATTGCTATACCCATTTGGATATAAAATTAAAATATGGATTACAAAGGTCTATTACAATTACAGACATGCTGCCACAACACTATTTACATCACAACGTAAATAAGAAGAACCCAATAACTTCATATATAGGCACTCCAACTCCCTGATGATGATCCATTGGGATCGAAACATGTAGGAGGTGATTATGACTTTTAATGTGTTTTAA
>Ga0123354_10006868_pt1 | contig 16995 bp, 10 predicted proteins | sample TergutLab28metaG_2_FD_97872 | JGI IMG/M metagenome (GOLD analysis project Ga0123354, IMG submission 97872) | Labiotermes labralis P4 segment gut microbial communities from Petit-Saut dam, French Guiana - Lab288 P4 | ecosystem: Host-associated > Arthropoda: Insects > Digestive system > Gut ...
TCTTCAGGCATCTAGCTGCCTGTAACACTGCTGAGTCGGTGTTGTGTTGGTGTGTTCTGACAACCTGTATTAGTGGGTCTTCTTTCCTATCTACATATTCCGCCAATTTTGTAATTTCTACTGCGTGGGCTATTTCTAACTGCATCAAGCCCCTTCCTCCCTGTTTTCTAGGGACATACAAGCGATCTACATCTGCTTTTGTGTGATTCTGTCCATGAATGGTTAGTAGTTTCCTTATTTTCCGGTCTAGTTTTTGCAGTTCTTCTTGGTGCCAGTTAACGATTCCAAAACTCTATCTAAGTACTGGTACTGCAAATGATCCAATTGCCTGGATTTTATTCTTTGCACTTAATTCTGTACCCAAAACTAGCCTCAATCTCTTCAAGTATTCCTTCTTCAGCTTTTCTTTCTCATTCTTATTATTATTCTTCTTCTTCTTCTTATTATTATTGTTATTATTCTCTTGTCACAGGTCTTTTCTGCCTGGTACTTCTCTTGAACCAGAGGTGACCCTCACCGCTCAGGCTCCAAGCTTCACACTGCAGTACTTTCTGTATTATGTGTGATGTTCCAAGTAGAGCTGTCTTTTGTTGTGAATCTATCGAATGTTTTCCTGGTACAGCTTCCAAATTTTTCCTTAAGCTTCTCGTTACTATTCCAGTGGCTCCAATTATTACTGGTATAATCGTATATTTCAGGTTCTGCATTCGCTGTATCTCTGTACATAAACTCTTGTATTTTAACTTCTTTTCCGCTTCCTTTTGCACAACATTTCTGTCTGCTTATTATTATTATTTTTAATTTATTCTCGCCTATTAGTTAGCAGGTGGCAGTCTTCTGGTAAGTCCATATCTCAACAAGGGATCAAAGCACTTTATGAATGATGTCCACAGTGCTAATTAGTGTGATCTTCTGTAGCTCTATGGCTGACATGTGACCTGGAAGCCACTGAAGGTTCTGATCTATACCCTTCTTAATTGTTTTTAATGCTCCAGCTGTAACTGACACAATTTTTGTCCTCACTCTCCACATCCTGCTGACCTCAATCCCTAGGTTTTTTTATTTGCTAGTTTTTTAATTTCTTTTCTTTTAATGTTTGAATCATTTGGTGTGGCTATATCAATCAGCAGGCAAGTCTTCCATTTTTTTTATCACAGAGTAGTATAAATGTTCAGTTTGCTAGTATTGTTTGATCTGTGATGACCTTTTCATGTATATTGTTGTTGTTGTTGATGTTGTTGTTGTTGTTGTTGTTATCTTGTTGATCAACTGTTCTGCAACTCCATTAATTTTTGCAGTGTTGTTCATTTGAGACCATTTAATCTTTAAGTTCACCTCACCACACCCTTTTATAAACTGCTTGAAGTTTGTTTTATATTAGTTTATTACATGGTAACTTACAGACTGTTGTGAAGCAACATGCAGAGGGTTTCTGTCAGTAACTGAGGACACTTCTGCTGAGAGTAGTTTCTCCTAAGACACGTAATTTAAAAGAGTGACTGTGTTGTTTTCACTATCAGTTTATTTGTTGGCCTAAAAACAGAACATTACCAAGAAAGACAACTTTCCCCCAAAAAATAACTATTGAAACCCTTCTTGCATAAAATGTTCCAAATAATTCTTGAATTGTGGTCAATGTTGAACATTTTCTTGTTACATGATCATATCACAGTTTGTAAGAATTCTTGTCATGAATAACAAATAATAATGGGAACACCATATATAATGGGTCTGAGATCTACCAACAGGAAAGGAACATCATTTTGCTGTCCTCACTTATTTCTCAGTTATGTAACAAACATCTCTCATCATTCACCCCATGAGACTGTGATTTCACAAAGGTTTCAAGGTTGCACATAATGATGCATAGTTCTATGTGATGCCAGAGTTTTGAAACTTAATTTTTATGCATGAATGTACAAGTACATTGCATTAATTCTTGTATTTTTGACATTTTTCCACCCCCGCAAAATACTAGCATCACATTGTGTTAAATTGTGGATTTTCTTGTCTTTCCTTGCTGAGTGCCTAACATACCAGCCAGTGACCCAACTTTTTTTTCCTTCCTTTCTTCTACAGTCCACTGCATGTGTTGTAATGAACATTACTCTTTTAGAGTAACATACAAGCCAGTGACTTCAATCACAGAGCAAATATACTGGCCAGTGACTCTACTCTTCCTTTGCTCAGACCACTAGATGTGTTGTTGCAGAGTGCTACATCTCAAAGCAAACATGCAGCTCGCTTCTTACGACTGGCAATGGCATCCATTATGGATATTCTTAAGATCAAACCGTTTGTGGAAGTGACAGTGGATCAGCTACTCTGGGGATACGAAGACCCACTCCTGAAGCTAGCTAAAGATGTAGTCCCCAAGGAACAGAAACTGCCCTATGAAGAATTTGGCCTCATGTATGGGGTAAGTCTTTAAGTGATCATTTAACTCACCATTCTGTGTGCTTGAGAACATGGAGAAGTTGTTTTGAATGGGGAAGGTACCCCAGATGTGGCACATTAAGGGCCTGGGTTTGGTGACTATTTTCAACAATGACAATGACTGATTTGCCCCTGTTTCATTCCATAAAGGCATGTTGTGTGTGTGTGTGTGTATGTGTGTGTGTGTGTGTGTTTGTAGGCAAAGTTGTATGCATTCCAGACCTTATCACTAGATTGAAGTGGGTTATCAGCTTCATGGTCCAGGTACTATGATTTATATGTAGGACATTTTGAGGTAGCATAATCCATTTTTTTAATATTGGCGTGTTTGAGGAGAAAAACAACAACTCCACTACTGGGATTTGAACTTTATATGTACAAATGTGAAAAGTCTCTTCACTGAATCTGCTATTATGAAGTTTCATCACGTCATGAAGCATGGATTCTGATAAAGTATACGCTACAGGCAATTGCATTTAAAATAACAGAATTGGTTTTCTTTGTGTTGTTTAATTTGAAGAGAAAGGTGAATGCACTACAGGCAATATTTGTAGTGTGTAATGCAAGTTAATGTTGAAGAATAAGAGACCAACTTGATGTCACTAGTTATTAAGTTTTATTTCACTTCTTCTATGCTTAACATGTTTGGGACATTAATATATCCATCATCAGGAGCCTGCAACTTTTCTATTGTATCACCACATTTGTCGTGTGTTCTTGTTTCGATGTGTGTTGGAGTTTTGTGTGGCTGGGTTGGGGTGGTATCCGTATAGCAGGCTGCAGCACATGTTGAGCATAGAAGAAGTGAAATAAAACTTAATAACTAGTGACATCAGGTTGGTCTCTTATTCTTCAACTATCACAATGATGCACGGTCCAATATACATAAGCAAGTTAATGTTGTAGTTTGTGTGTGTGTATGTGTCCTGCACAGCATTTTTTGTATACTACACAGAGCACAGAGGAAGGTTACAGCATGCCACAAGCTGTACGAACCACTTCAGTGCGGAAATGCATTCACCATTGCCACAAATATGTGTTTTATTTTTTAAATTGTTCATTTTAATTCAGCTTTATTTGATCTTTGGTACTATTCTGTACAATTCATATTTAGCACCATACAATTTTTTGACTTTCTACATTGCCCAGTTTGTTGAAATACATAATTAAGTGCTAATTAATTACATTTAATTTGAATTATTTAGTTTATCATTGGTATTTTTAAACACTGAACAGTGAAAAAAGTCTCAAAAATTAACTTTGGAGGATCTCATATTCATTAGATAATTGCAATATTATTCCTGGCATAATTCTTGATTCAGTTTTCCTTAAACCTCATGGCATTTTGAACACATTTTCAACAACATGATTTTCCTGATATGCATAACGATTAGGTTTTTTCACATTAACTGTAGGGCATTTGAAAGCCACAAATTTAAGATTAAAATGGTGAGTTTAAAGAATGAGACATTTCTGTTGCACACATGTTGCAAAAATAACGAGTAAATACTTCTAAAAAGCCTATAGCTCATTCAATGTCATCATTTTTGTTTTTTTGATAACCTGTATCTCATCTGTTAAAGTATTTTGGTATCTGGTTGCACATGGAACACACTTAAAAAATAAATGTATGTAGCAGTGAATCCATAAATATGTACAGATATATTTTTCACCTGAATATTCTTCAATCCTTATAATAAAAGCCAATGAGATGCACTATTTCTCAAATTTATTTTGGTATAGAACTCCACATGTTTTGGACAGGTTTGCTGTCCATCATCAGGAGTCTAGTACTGTATACACAGCAATAGGTATTTGTCATACAGGTCATGCTGACTGTCTGCTAACACACAGTCAGTATAACCTGTCTGACAAATACCTATTGCTATGTATTCACTACTAGACTCCCGATGATGGACAGTAAACCTGTCTGAGACATGTAGAGTTCTAAACCAAAATAAATTTGAGAAACAGTGCATCTCATTGATTTTTATTATAAGAATGTATCATGATGCACAGTCCTCTGAATGTCAAATTCATTAATCCCTTATATGATGCAGCATTATGTACATTAACAATCAAAGACAAATTTTGGCAGGGAAGTAGCAAGGACAGGATATAACAAGGTGGAATTTCAGAGCAGAAAACCATAAAAACAAAATGTGTTTGTATCTGTGTGAGAAGCTGCTTATTTGGAATTATTGAATTATTAAGAGCTACAAAAGGAAATATACGTAGGAAAAATCTGTGCTATATGCCGTGATTAAGTGAGAAAAATCTCTGAATTCTTTCAAGAAAAAACAGCATTGAATAATATTAGGTAGAATAAGACAGGGTTTATGCTAAACTGTCAGCCTTATTTTTAAAAGCTATTGTTGAAAGTTGGGTAGATATGTTTATTATTTGCTAAAGTACTGCATTTATCTACAGAAAAATGGTACATCTGCAGACAATGTGACGGTCTTTACTGGAGGCCATGACATCAGTCAGTTTGGACTTATAGACAGGTACAATGGACAAACACATTTGCTTCACTGGAAGACAGAGAAGTGCAATCGCTTGAATGGCAGTGACGGTTCAATCTTCCCCCCACACATCACGCCGAACACAACCCTGTATGTGTATGACAAGGATCTCTGTCGTCTGCTTCCCCTCAGGTGGGTCCTTCAGTTGGTCACATACATGCATGTTAAATAGAGTACTTACTCACTTTGCTCTGGATGTATGATATGTTAGATTTTACATGGTAGCTGGTTCTTTCATGTTGTGTTGTTGAGCTTTTTTTTATAAATATTAACATATGGAAAGTTGTCTACGTGCTATTTGTATCAATATGTTTATGAGTTTTATAAGTTCCATTTTCAGTACATTAATCAGATTTATATAATTTTTTAAAAAGACCAAAAACACACATGGATATATGAATGTAATTTTATTGCATAATAATCACCAACATCCTCAGGAGACAATAACACAAATACAATTATAATGTGTCACTATGAAGTGATTTTGACACATTATAATTGTATTTGTATACTTTTTTTTTATCTCCCTGAGGATGGCCACATGAGTGGCTGAAACATGTCGGTGATTATTATGTATTAAAATTACATTCATACATCCAAGCGTTTTTTTGGTCTATCTAAAAATTTTACACATTTGTATGAATAATTGCTGAAGTAAAATGATCTTTACACTTTTTGTTCAGACATGTGAGAGTTAGCTTTTCTCTGATATGATAGGATTTTCTTTTTGATATATATATATTTAAATAGGCAGCTTACTGTGCCATTATACTATCTTCTAGTTTCTGATAAACACAAAGAGTCTGATGCTAGTTTATCTGTTGAGATCCTCACTATTGTTTCAGAGTAACTTTGTCTGTGTATGGAGTTAAACTAACTCATCAAGTAATAGCCCCCCACTTCTTGTACAAGAACCAAAAATCCACCATTGGCCATTCTACTGAAAAAGGGCATTCTCATACAACGTTTTTCCTTAATTGTTTATTTTAATATTGTCTTCAGATATCCTAGTCTTCATAAACTCTCTGAATGTGTTCGTTGTTTCCCTCAGGTCAAGCCCATTGCAATCCTTCCACAATACTAAAATATCTGATGTTCAGGTGACCGTGCATCGTGATAAATTATTGTAATAAAGCCAAATAGATGCACTAATTTCTCAAATTTATTTTTGGAATAAAACTCTACATGTTTCAGACAGTTACTCTGTCCATCATCAGGAGTTTTTCACTGTACACACAGCAATGGTTTTTGTCATACAGGTTTGCTGACAGCTTGCGAGCAGGATCAGGATGGAAGTTCCATCCTGATCCTGCTCACAAGCTGTCAGCAAACCTGTGTGACATATACCATTGTTGTGTGTACAGTGAAAAACTCCTGACGATGGACAGAGTAACTGTCAGAAACATGTAGAGTTTTATTCCAAAAATAAATTTGAGAAATTTGTGCATCTAGTTGGTTTCATTATAAGAATACTATAAAATTTGTGTAAAGTATTTATGAAGTTGTACAAAGTGCAGGAACAGGTACAGTTTTAGTCTTAATGAGTGCAACTTTTATGCTAAGGACAATTTAAGTTTACTTCATCATCATCATCATCATGTTCATGAAGGTTTAGGCATGTTTCCTTAATCATCAATATGAAGTTGGTCCCTCCATCTCCTTCTCGGACGTCCTATGTTCCTTTGTCTTTTTTGTTGATATTGTAGTGCTTATTTTGGTATTCTATCTGTGTCCATCCTCTGTACATGTTGTAGCCAATTTTCCTGGTACTGTTTTATTTCCTTTACAATGTTCTGTGCTCCCGTTTTTTCCCCGAATACTTAAGTGTACTTTAGAATGTAATTTTTTAGGCGGTGCACACTTATAACTCTGGCTGTGTTGCAGGTTCTTGCATGAGGTAGACACTGCTGGTGGAGTGAAGGGTTATAGATTCACACCACCTACAGATGTGTTTGCAGATGTGGCAAAGAACCAAGAGAATGATTGCTTCTGCCCAGCAGGGCCACCCTGTGCTCCAAATGGACTCTTTAACATCAGTCTCTGTCAGTTTGGTGTGTACATTTGTCTGCACTGTACCATAACAGTAATACAACACAATGAAGTGCTGACTAAAATTTCGCATTTTGAGATTAAATATAATCTCTGCTCAATATTGTTTCAGTCAACTCAAATTGTGACAATAAAGAATGTACCTGCCTATTTGTTTATACTATTCTCCACACTCATAACATCAGAAACAAAATATAATAGGAATGAACTTGATGTGTAGTGTTAACATTATATTTAAGACAGAACCTATATACAAATGATCACTATGTTCTGACTCCAGCTTGTTTAACCTGATGATGGCTGACTGGAGCTGAAACATGCAGTAATTTGTTGAGTGTTTATCACTTTTTCAGTACATAACTAGCTGTGTTAAAAGGACATTTTATTGTAATACTTTATTGTTTAAATAACATAACAGAATGAAAGCAAGTAAAAGTAAAAAAAAACACAAATATAATTAAAATCTTGCACATCTGTCCCACAATGGAGCAATATAAAGTTTGCTTCTCAATTTTGGTGCCAGTTATTTGAAAATTTTTAAAATTATCTCAGCTTAAAAGACACACCCTGCTACTCCTACTATCATGGCAGCAATGTTGATTTGATCTATCAATAGTAGATTTATATTGGCATTGAGAGTTCATCAGAACTAATTTGAGATAAAAACATGTCTAAATTTGAGTTTCTAATGAAGGTAACTATGTATTTTTGTCTAGTTTCTAATTATTTTTAGATATAATTTTAAATTGTTCAATTTGTTTCTAGACTCGCCAGTAATGTTGTCTTTCCCACACTTCTACCTTGCTGACCCTAAGTTTCGAGAAGCTGTGGAGGGGATCAGCCCACCTGACCCAGAGAAGCATCGTCTCTATATTGATGTTCAGCCTGTGAGTTATAAGACAGCACCTTATGTACCAATGCTGTACCCTGAACAACACTGGAATGCACAGAGAGATTGACCAATAATTTTGTTAGCTTAATGGTATTTTGAAACTTCACGCAGGTCTTTCACGTGTTACTTTGCATTCCATAACATTAGTTTGCCATGCAAATGTTATTTATAACACCGTTGTTGTTTCATTGTCTTTGACATCTCAAAGGAACATTAATTTTGCGAATTTTGAGGTTTTGACACAGGTGCAGTTGAGGATTCTGTTCTTCGGAAATGTGACTCTCTGTAACTGGGTCATACGCTGGAAGAACAGAATCCTCAATATTTTTCCTGTTTTAGAACTTTGTTATTAAGCCATTTGCTGTTATCTCTGTTTGTTTGCCAATCTATCAGTATAACTTTTCTTTCTGTTACACTTTTAATTGTACAAAAGTCAGTATGAATATCGTGCCAAGATACAGGAACACGAGTTTTGTCTGACAGCTGTCACTAGTCACCTCCTCTCTGCTCACTTAACTTGTAAGACTTTGACATGCAATGAACAACGTGTTTATCAGACACAATGCAGGATGTGGGATGTGTCTATGAGCTGAAGGAAAATATTTCCAGAACTTCCTTTAAATATGCATGCAAGAAACTAATATGGGCTGCAATACATTGAACTGAAACATGTGGACCCTGACTATGGCAAATGAGAATAGCAGTGAGCACTGCACTGTCTGTTGTCATACCAGACTGTTTGAGTGCAGTAGTGATACAAGTTTTCAGATGAAATAATTTTCCTATATAGATGCACAAAGGAGAATACAAATTTTATGTTTTGTAGACCATGCATCTCAATATAATTGTATAAAGAAAAACTAACTTGATGCACAACTTATAACTTAGTATATTTTGTCAACCTCTACATGTTTCAGGCATATCTAGGTCCATCATCAGGAGGTACAGCTTTATGTATAAAACAATTGGTACTTATTATTCTTTTTAGATGAGTGTCTGTTGTCCTGGTTGGAATGGAACAATCCAACCAGGACAACAGACAGTCTTCTAAAAAGAATAATAAGTACCAATTGTTGTATACATATGGTTGTACCTCCTAATGATGGGCCTATACACGCCTGAAACTTGTAGAGGTTGACAAAATATACAAAGATACCCCCTTTCACCTGAAGATACCAACTTATCCAATTTTTTAAAAACAGTGGTAGAAATGAATTGGGAAAGTGGCCAGCACATTAATCAAATCAGTTTAACAGGTCTGTACTTCTAACCAATTATGTTCACAGTGAAGCATATCTGCTTGTAATTATTTTCAGCAAATGGGTGTAGCATTGGGAGCTCGAGCAAGAATTCAGCTGAACTTGGCCGTCAGTCAGGTAGTGGACATCAAACAGGTGGCCACCTTTCCTGATATTGTATTTCCCATCTTGTGGTTTGAAGATGTAAGTATTTGCTGTTTTTGTAATTGCATATTTATTACACCATAAATTTCAAACTGTGATGTACCCTTTGGAAGTAAAAAAAAAAAGGTTGCTAATTTTTTTGTAATTGAGTGAGTAGTACAGTCTCAGTGTGGACTCTGTTTCATGAAGTTACACTTCTGTCATCAGACCAGTTAATTTAAATGCTCTGTAGATACGGTAACATAGTATTACAGTACATTAAGATTAGCAAGGAAAATCTGCATAGTTTTACCAAGTGCTGACTGCAAGGGCCTGGCAGTATTATTCAACAGCTCTACAGGATAGTAAGTACAGGATACCTTGGATATTAATGCTACAGCAAATTATTTTGTTAAATATGATGTTAGACATTATCTAGAAACATATAAACATATTCAGAGATTGTGTTTATGGGCTGTATTTTTCCTGAAGCGTATGGGATGACATGGTTAGACGTTCTGTTCTGGCAAAATATAATTAGAACAGTATAATTTTGTAACAGTATTATTGACTTTATAGTAGTTGAATAGATAATTTGTGAATCTATGTAACATAAACTCAGTTATATTGACTGATTTTCCAGCCTGTCCATCTCTTTTCCCTTAAAAGTAATTCTTAGGTACACACCAGCCTACATGTGCTATTTGTATAGTTTTATTCATTTAGCAGCATATCTGACCAATTAACATCAACAGTCCTTGACATGAACTCAAAATTGAGGTCTCAGTTTTATTTTAACGTAAGTGCATATAACTTACTTTTTTGCATGTTGTTCCTACAACCTGATGATGGATTACTGAGTTTCAAACTGAAACTTTTAGCTCTTATACTTGTGACTTCAAAGTAATATGTTCAATAAATATTTGTTTGACGATCTTTACCACTTTATTGTTTACACAAAGCAGCATGTGATGTCGCACATTAAGTTACCCTCCTTTCGTTGGATTGGCTACTTTCCCACACTTTTACCCATAACAGTCCTTTATGACTTCTTGTTCATCAGTATGAACTACATGTCCAGATTATTATAACTTCTGTGTCTTGACCACCGTAACATTATTTATAAGGTTTATAAATTTTGTGAAGTTCCTTTTTATGCCAAAACATAGTAATTTTGTTGTTTTCAGACTCTTTAAATTTGTGTTCATCTTAAAATAATTGTCCTCACTCCACTTTAACGTGTGATATGGTTTGGAAGTTGGAAATATCAGAACTTAATTGCTCTTGCCTTGTTGCAGGGAATCGATCATCTGCCAGAGGAAGTGACAGACTTGCTGAGCCTGGCAACTAACCTTCCACCCATTGCCCACGCTGTCATCTCATATGGACTGTTTGCTTTAGGTGCAATCTTGCTAGTTATAGCTGTAACCTGTATCATTCGCAGTAGTGGACGCCAAGAGACCCTAAACCTCGAGGGAACCAGCCATTATGTGAAGCCAGAAAAGAAACCATCAGCCACTTCAGAGCGTTCTGATGTAACCAACAGTCACTCCAATGGGAAAGGCAAAACACTGGAAACACTAAACCCAGCATTTGTTGGAGGTCCAGAGAATGGTGTGACAAATCAATGAAATTTACAATTTTATAATAAAACATGGAAAAATCAATGAATTTGTCAGTGTAGTAGACGATCTATCTTTCATCTAGTGATGTGGAAGCCATCAAGCCTGCTGTGAGGCATGACAGTTTGTTGATGTTTAGGAACTGCATGGGAAACTACTAAATGTTTATTAGAAACTGGAAGATTTTAAACACATGACCAGCTGTTTTAGGTATCAAAATAATGGATTACTTTTGGAGCACATCACCTTGACATCATAAAAGATATGTTAAGAAGAAGTTTTATGTTTACTCCAAATTACCTTGATTGAACTGTACAACATATGCCACATAAGTGGTCCAGCTGTCAGTTTCATTCAGCATAATGACTGGACATTCTTCTGTGACGTTGTGGAAGATTATCACCATGAAGAGATACCTGGGATTTTTTTACTTCTAGTGTGAATTCTTGTTTATGTTTTAGCAATTCAGTTGCTGGCTGTGGTGGTATTCGTGCTATACAAGTATCAGCATTGTCTGATCGTATGGAATGCTGTAATTTTCACTGCAAGAAACAGCAGTGAATTCAAGTTTAATTTAGTTGAAGCGTTATTACTATGGCGCCAACCTGCCCTCCTTCATTTTGATCGGTGTATTAACCTGATTTTCTTTCTCCTCTTTTTCTTCCTTCTCATCCTCCTCTAGGTCTCTTTCAACAGGTTGTAAATCTTGCAAAGTTTTGTGCTATCTGCCAAGACTTTTTCTTCCTCAAGGCAAGGTATACATCTGTGTTATTTTGAGCAATAAATTGGACCCCAGTAGATTGCTAGCCTGACTTCAGCTGTCTAGTGCAGTTACTGCCTCCTGAAAGCATTTGGTTAAGCACCATACCATATTTGTGGGTCCTGGAGAGAGATTATCTCAGCATTTTAGAACTTCCATGTGCTGGGATCTCTGCTTGTCTATGGGTTCTTATTCATTGTACTCAGGATCCTCCAGTATCATGGTCTCCCTATCTGCCACCCAGGGGATGTAGCCTCTGAAGGTTAAAGGGTAATTCTGCATGTATCACTATCAAAACTTATTTTGTCCTGTCATTGATGTCAAGTACAAGTCAGCATGCTGATACATTTAGTAACTATGCACTGTTATTTTAGTAACTGACAGATTTTGTCCTATGCCAAATGACTGTGCCAGATACAGCCTGTTTAATTCCTCTGTTTAAGATAAGTAATTCCAGATTTTAGACAATGTTATAAGTGTGTGTGTGTGTATATGTGTTGTGTCACAAGACAGGAAAGTATGCTGTCACCATCTGGTATAATATTACTGATCTGGACAGTATTTATTAAGTATGTTCAGAAATAAAGTAATTTTTAAACTCTTTTATAGAGCAAAACTAACCTAAGCTATGTTTGAAAACATGTGTCTGGTATCCAAGACAGCACTTTTCATATCAGATTCTAAGGTCAGCCCAACAGGGAAGGTTAAGAAAAATGTATTTCTTGTAGGAACCAAACAAATGCTGTGTGAGCAAAATACAAAGTTGGGTATCTATTACAGTAAATGATACATACACTTATCACTGCCTTTTGAATAGTTAGAGTTTATATCTTATAAGGAGCTGTGCCTACCAAACACATTTTTTAACAACTGCTTTAAACCTTTCCCCGCTAACGTGGAGAATATGGTGAGCTCCTAATAAAGCCAGCGGATGGCAGATGGGATTTAATTCGGCATTTAAAGGGTTAAGAACTATTTTAAAGAAGTCCCAATCCTTTGTAAGTTTTGGTTGTAGAGATACCTACTATTGAGACAGATGCAAATTAACACTGATTTTTATCATGTAATATGTGCTGAGATGTGTTTTATATTTTGTGCTTGATGAATGAACATTGTCAGTACTTCTTTTTCTTACTGGCAATATTATTGTAGATATTACATGCAGCTATAATCTGACAAGAATTTTGAATATTTAACATTTTACAGGAATGTCTTCGATTTAGACTTGTTTGCAGCACACCCAAAAAATGTGGACGGGAGAAGAATTAATGATTTTTATAAGCTCTGCAAAAACTTCAGCATTAACACTCCAGCACCAGAGATGATGTATTTTACATTTATGACTGGCATGTACATTGGAGCAAGGTGGATTAAAAAATGCCAGATTTGAAAGGGGTGCAGTTCTTTGCACTCATTTAGTGTGTTTTGTAACTTCTATACCACAGTTCAATTGTGTTGAATGCAAACTTACATCTGAATTTTAACTTTTACTGCAGGGGACTTGCAACTGATATGGTGGGAGAACACTGTACAGCATAGCTGTGCAGTTTGAATAAATCTTTTAGTAATATAGTTGAATGTTTGCATCTGTGATTGGTGTTGTGGTGCTTTTGAATGTACAATTATGAAAGATTTGGCAACACTGTGGTATGAGATTATTATGGTGCATATTCCTAGAAAAGGATAGGTCACACTTGTTTTGAATTGTAGAATTGCTCTTAGGTGTTAAACAGTTAAAGTGTAAGCCATTGTTCATGCCAAATATTACTTTGCAATGGCAGTTGTTTAATTTATAGTTAACATTCCCATAATGATCACTGTTGTTTTTGTGGCTGAAGTTACCCCATGCAAGGACAAGATGATTGTGTCACACAGACATAAGCACAGGGTTCAGAAAACATGTTGGTACTGGAATATAATGGACTAGTTGATAGTCCCTAGTAGGTTTTGGCTATTGCTGCCATGTTAGTATGGAATGTGTGATATATATCATCCTATTCATCTGATGTGTGTTCACTAATTGAACATGTAGAAATATGAAAGAACTTCTGAATTCATTTCTGAAAAAGTGTCTTCCAGGTAATGCAAACGGGTTTCTTTGACAGGCTGTAACTGCTGTAACTGTCATGACTCATTAACTGGGTTTATTGCATACAGGGAATGTATATTGCAGAAACCATGACGTGCGGAGAGGCTTGGCTTGTGTAACAGAAACTGCATGTTGAAACCTGCAATTAGTTAGGTTATGGTTACATGGAAAGAACATTACACAAGAAGACACCACACTTCATGAAAGATTTATATACAAATAGAATAAATAGAAAAGAGAAAATCAAACAAATTGTGTGACATCATATAATGTTTGTAACAAGTCTCCAGCCAGTGCTGAGTTGGAGCAGCAAATTCATATCATCCTGTAAACACTTGATACTCATCTTTGCTTCTGTGTTTAAGCAATGATGTCGGTTGAAGCATCTAGTAGGTACTGGCAATGAGAATAATTTCTTTGGCTTTGTAACAGACAGATTCATAGGCCTCATAATTCATTACAGGTTTCAGGCTGTATGGGCACCAGTGCATCCCAGAAAGTAACACTATTTTCATTCCACGTTCAGCTGTTGCTTATACATGGCCTTTAATCAGTTTTCCTTTATATATACATATATATATATATAGACAATATTTCAGTGTTTCAAAATTCTTTGCTTGTGACTACAAATTGCTTTAAGGCAGCTAAAACACACTGGTTGTGTAATGAACTCGATGCTGCCTCCTGTGTGCCTGTTTTCAGAGTTACAAATTATCATCACATTAGGTACATATTTGGTACTTTTCTTCGTATAGAAGTGTCGAATTGTGGTTGTGTGTATATTATACTGAAACATCTGTTTTATTATTGTTCTTCTCTTCCCATAATAGTGTATATATTACTATATTAGTATATTGTAAGATGGTACATAAATGAGAGGGCAGAGATAATGTGTGCCGCGTGAGGTGCAATGATGTTGAATGTGTCTGTGCAAATGATTAAAGAAGACAGGGATTCAAATTTTACTGTACATGTTTATAATTGTAATGTGTGTGATAGATAAAATGTACACTATGTGAAGTCTTCCTGGGCAGTAAACCATGTGAATGACAATAATATATAAATATAAAATCATGTGAATGATGACTTAGTATTCAATATTTTGAAGACTCTGTCTATCTCTTCTTCCCTCCTCCTCCACCATTAGGCATGTTGATGCAATGTATGAGGTGCCCATTGTTTTTATACACGTACACATCTTAGTGCAAATAGCTGAATGAGTATTGGGTATATATGGGCTGACACTTAGCACACAGTACGTGTTGCTAAGCAACAAGCTGTATAGTATTGCCACCACAATGTGGCCAATTGTCCAAGAAGACTTCATGGTATATTGAAGCCCAAATGTTATACAATTGTAGAGATGCTGGAAATGAATTTTTAACATTTTGTGTCAGTTGTTTGTTGCTTTGTTTCATGGTAGATTAACTCATCAACAACTTATCTGTGCTGATGTATAGATCTAAGGATGTATACCTGTAGGCAGAGAGGACATTGCTTCCCATCCTTGGTGGATGTGGTGCTGGCCATCACATGCATTATGTTGGCATATTTTACAGGCATGACTATGTTCACAAAATATGTTTCTTATATGTACAAGAAAGTTGTTCTAATATAAATCCTCATACCCACCTTCAAGTGGTATGTTCAATGGCCTGACAACAATATTTTTGTAACTGTGTAGCTAATAAGACATCTTGAAAAGGGTAAAAGTTCATAGAATTTTAAACTAGCTGTCTGGCTTTTACTATGTCACGAATGGTGACATGGGCATATGACAGCTCAGTTGGCACAGTAACCAGGCTATGGGTCGGGCAACTAAGGAATCACATTTGATTCCTGGCAAGACCAAGAGATTCTTCTCTCCTCCAATCCATCCACACCAGTTCTGGGGCCCATACAGTCTCCAGCTCAGTGGGTGTTGGTTACTGTTTTGCTGGGAGTCAAGTGATCACAGCATGAGGCTGACCATGTCGGTCTGTCTGGTGCTCGGATCAGTAATGTATGGTGCTTCAGCTCCCCTCCTTGTACACCTTCAAGATAGGCTTCTAAATTAAGCACAGGGACGCTTTATCTTGTTATTTGCATGATGTACATGCATGTAATAGGGCAGTAATAGCAAAACATTTGTTTCTTTTAGGCCTTATGATGTTACTGGCATTTGTTGTGTACAGTATCTTTTGGGTTTCTGGTAAGATCCAACTTATGCATTTGTGTATGTGTGTGTGTGTGTGTGTGTGTGTGTATGTGTGAGATTGGCTGATAACTATCCAATGAGGTTTTATTGTGGCTGGTGTTATTGCACAGCAAATGAAGTGCAATTACTGTTAGTTTTGCTCACTATTTGTATTCTGTTGATTCTGTGTCTTCCATGAGTGTTACAGATTGAGTACATGTGAGCTGTGTGCTGAAATATAAGAGTTGCAGATTGACCACATATCGATTGTATTCTGAAATATTAGTGTTACACATTGATCACATGTTGACTATGTGCTGAAATATTAGCATTAGAAATTGATCACATGTTGACTGTATACTGAAACGTTATTTTTTATTATTGTTACAACAAAAAGTCGTAAAGTAGGAACAATGTGCAATGCTGTTGTCCTCTTTGAAGTGGCCGTTTCTTAATTAAAGTAGTTGGACTGACATTTTGATTGTCTTAACTTTTAAGCCTGTCATAAATACAATGCCTGGGCAGCCAGTCATTTTAACAACTAAAATTTTCCAGGTTTACTGGATTGCAGTATAATGGAAGCACAAAGTTATGAAAAGACATAGTTATTGTCCACCAGGTTCAAATTGCTGGAAAAGTGTAAATTAAAATTCTGTTTTCTGTTAGAAATAACTGAACTATGTAGGATATGCTCTGACATTTAGGTATTTTTTATGTAAGTTATTAACAAGGTATTAAGCAGCATAAAAATGGCTTTAAACAAACAAATAAGTAGTTATCTGATTCAGCTCATTTCTTATTTTGGACGTGTTGACCCAACAGCCTAAAGCCCAGGGGATAATTCAATTCAATTTATTAAAAACTAACACTAAATAATAACAATAATAATAATAAAGTTACAGCAAATAGGCCAGGTACAATAATTAAAAACAAAAAGGAAAAAAACATGCACACTGATAGATGTGGCAATACCCGCAGACAGAAATGTTGTGCAAAAGGAAGGGGAAAAGAAGTTAAAATACAAGAGTTTGTGTATAGAGATACAACGAATGTGGAACCTGAAA
>Ga0123354_10006869_pt1 | contig 16995 bp, 10 predicted proteins | sample TergutLab28metaG_2_FD_97872 | JGI IMG/M metagenome (GOLD analysis project Ga0123354, IMG submission 97872) | Labiotermes labralis P4 segment gut microbial communities from Petit-Saut dam, French Guiana - Lab288 P4 | ecosystem: Host-associated > Arthropoda: Insects > Digestive system > Gut ...
GGAGGATGCCGTCTTGATCCCAAAAAATCGAAGCGAGAAATTTTCCAACGGATTTTTGCACTCGGATTTTTCCGGGGCGCGGTGAGCCGCTATACCGCCACTCCATTGATTGTTGTCTTGTCTCCGGGTCATAGTGATATAACCAGGTTTCGTCCGCGGTCAGCAATCGCGACAGGAAATCATTTGGATCGCGCCGAAAACATTGTAAAATTTGCTCAGACGACTGGCACCGTTGACGTTTTTGATCGGCGTTCACGCATTTCGGGGCCCACTTCGCGGAGAGCTTCCGCATGTCCAAATCTTCATGAGTGATGGACCCAACCCGCTCACGTGAGATGCCCAGTTGTTCAGCAATTGATTTAGCCAAAATCCGGCGGTCTTCCAAGATTAGCACATGAATTTGATCAATAATCTCCGAGTTGGTCACTGTTTTGGGTCGTCCCGGACGAGGCGTATCACAGGTGGAAAAATTACCACTTTTAAACTGGGCCACCCAGTTTTTGACGGTGACATACGATGGTGTATTTTCCCCGTAATGTTTCTGTCAGAATATCGTAAATTTCCTTCAGCGCCTTGCCTTGCAAGAAAAAAAAAACTTGATGATAGCTCAAGTCTCGATATTGGTCAAATCGCGCACGTCGCCTGAAATGCTTCCTTTCAGCCTCTGTAAAAAAATAAGTCTTGCAATTTAGCACGTGAACAAACCCTTCTTTCCTAAGACACTAAAGATTCCGTCCTAAGACAACGGGAATTATGTCGGGCTAAGGACTTATCAGCACCCCCTCGTACAAAGTATCCCATGCATATTCCTTTCGCATAAAAGTGCAGCTTATTTCCCTGCTCATTCAATGTCTTGCTTGTTCCGTCTGACCACCTGTAGTCCCACTAAGCCTAATATACGTTTCTCTAATTCTGCGGTCACTGCCTCCAATTATCAAGAACTGTACATCTTCCTCACATTCCAAGATACAAATTTCAAATGAGTTTTCAGCTCCTTAACTGTTGTCAATTTATCGGTCCAAGTTTGTTACTCTGAGGTACATTTCGCAAAATGTCAGTTTTACAAGATAAGAAACTGCTGGCATCTGGCCCAGAACCCAAGCTGGAGGTCTACGCTGGACTTGTGTCCACGACTATTTATTCAATATTTTCCAGTTACTGGAGACCGTATCCTCCATCCACAACCTAAGGACAAACCGTGTGGGGTGACAGGGAACCACTTATCACTGTTCAGTAGTGTAAGACTTAATATTAATTTTGAAGTAAGTAGACAAATTTCAGTAAAACAGCACGTCACTTGGCGACCATAGAGAAGTATTTTGAATTTTATTTTCAACGGCGTTGAAAATTAGTTGTTAACACACAAATATAACACTCTCGGCTGTACTACCTTCCTTTCTAACGGCACTTCCCAATGTAACCAACAAATCAAAGCTTGCAACTCTTAACGAAAGAAAGCAGAGTTAAAAAATTTAAACAAAAGAAAGTTCTTATTGATAAAATGCGAAATTACAGCTCTGCATATGTGCCAGAATCATCTTGATGAAATATTTTGCACAAAATACACTAAAGTTCACAAAAATAAGTCCCATGCACTATCCACTCCACATTCTTCTCAAGTTACAGCTCGAGGATACAGCAGCATAGCATGAACCTGCAAGAAACCAGCTCGAGGTAAGAGAAAAAAGTTTGGACATACAAGATCAGATCTTGAGGTAAGATCAACATAGTCTGGACCTTAAAATGAGAGCTCATGGTAACATCAACTTAGTCTGAACCTACACTATCAGAGCTCGAGGTAACAACAACTTGGTCTGAACCTGTACGATCACAGCTCGACGTAAAAGCAACTTAGTCTGAACCTGTATGATCACACCTCGAGGTAACAGCAACTTAATCTGAACCTGAAAGATCACAGCTCGAGGTAACAGCAATAAGGTCTGAACCTGTGTGATCACAGCTCGAGCTAACAGCAAATAATTCTGAACCTGTACGATCACAGCTTGATGTATCAGCAACTTAGTCTGAGCCTGTATGATCACACCTCGAGGTAACAGCATCTTAATCTGAACCTGAAAGATCGCAGCTCGAGGTAACAGCAACAAGGTCTGAACCTGTATGATCACAGCTGCTCGAGGTTACAGCAACAAGGTCTGAACCTGTACTATCACAGCTTGAAGTATCAGCAACTTAGTCTGAACCTGTACTATCACAGCTCGATGTAACAACAACTTAGTCTGAACCTGTACTATCACAGCTCGATGTAACAGCAACTTAGTCTGAACCTGTACGATTACAGCTCGAGGTAAAAGCAGCAATGTCTGAACCTGTGTGATCACAGCTTGAAGTAACAGCATCTTAATCTGAACTTGTAGGATTACAGCTCGAGGTAAAAGCAGCAATATCTGAACCTGTATAATCACAGCTCGAGGTAACAGCATCTTAATCTGAACCTGTAGGATCACAGCTCGAGGTAACAGCAACAAGGTCTGAACCTGTACTATCACAAGTCGGTGTAACAGCACCTTAGTCTGAACCCGTACGAACAGAGCTCGAGGTAAAAGCAACAATGCCTGAACCTGTATTATCACGGTTCGAGGTAACAGCAACTTAGTCTGAACCTGTATGATCACGGCTCGAGGTAACAGTATCTTAATCTGAATCTGTAGTATCACAGCTCGAGGTAATAGCGACAATGTCTGAACCTGTATGACCACAGATCGAGGTAACAGCAACAAGGTCTGAACACTACTAAAATCACTACTACACTACATCATGCTAACAATGTAGGATATATAAAATAAAGAATGGATCAGAATCGTTCTAGAGCAACCAATAATCTATCAGATCCACAAGAATCCCTTCTCCGGCTCTAGGCCTAGCAAGTATAGTATATGACCAATGTCCTCAAGAACGACAGACACTGGGACGCTTACAATGCCTTCCACAGAAATTGGCGCCCGCATATTCGCAATTAGTGTAAGACAAATCCACATCCTAACAACGACTGCTACCTTTTTGCTTCAACACTCCTCTTTAATTAACAGCAGTGCTTTCAAGACACGGCAGTATCTTTGTGATGCTAGCTTCTTGCAGGACCTACATCAGAGTTGTAATTTCACTCCCAGAGCGTAATGATTCTGAATTTTAGTCACAGTTTGCTGAGTTATATATAATACCTGAAGTTCGCAAAGCAATGACTATGAAGACTTCCGTCTGCTAGGATGTGACACCTGAATCCAAGTTCGTGTGGTGAAACCTGAATGACGTTGAAGTTACACGTTGCATGTTCGCAAGTTTAACTTTACAGGGTAGCGTCCCAAGTACAAGTAACACAAGACGAAATGCCAAGCTTAGATTAAAAAAAAAAACAGATATACAATTCTAGCCAATACAAGCACTGGAATTTGTCGAATGGTTTACTATCTAAAACAGATTTCTATTGCTCACGTACAAGGTAATGATACTGGTGTAGTGGAAGTAAGATCAATATTTAATTAGATCAATATTCAGTTAACAAAATGTGAGTAGTGGAAATATTGTTAATGGTCTGGCCTCCACCTGTATGAAAAAGAAGGCAATAAACAGATCGCGGATGTTATGGGTGTAGTTCCGTGGTAAATTTTGTGGAAGTTGAGTTGGTGTAGTTTCAAAGAAATTAACCGAAGATTTTGAGGTATTTTTGTTCGCATGTTAGGATACAAGAATAATCGTTACGTGTGCCACAATCTCTGAATTTTAAAAAAGGTTTATTTGGCCCACACAGTCCATTTGGTGTCTCGTGTGATGCTCACAATTTACATCGCTTTTGTCTCTATAGAGCGTTAACAGGCTTGTGTTGGTATGGTGGTGCGATATGTTTTCATTGAAGTAGAATATGTGAAAATAAATTCTGTTGTTCAAGGGGCGTTTAATTTTCAGCACAGGAAGAGCTTTTCTTACAGACAGCACATCCACAGCTACTATAAAATGAGTGCAGAAAACTATTCCAAATGGCGTATCAATTGAGCCGCTCGACTTCTCACTCGCTTCAGTGCATTGCCGATGTTAAGAGTATGTGGAAATGTCTTCTTGTTGTAGCACTTAGTTAAGAAAGTGAAATACTTTGAATTTACCGACGATGGAATTTTAAGAGAGGCTACACTGAACACAGGAAAGCCATTTCAAACACAGCGCATTGCAGGCGACATAACCTCTAAGAGAACTCATTTGTATGGAAATATTTTGAGTGTCAGAACGGAAAATGTGTATGAAAAACCGTAAACGGAGAGCAAGGTCTGGGGCCAACAACTGGAAACGCTTTCAGCCCTTTTATCTGCAGATGAAGGGCCTGTAGTTCTCATTCCTGTGAGTTCATCAAACTCACATTCGACGGTGTCAGTGGTGATAACAGTTCTGTCTTCTAATATAAGAATGTGAAGCTTTCCGGTAAAAATTCGTTAACACTCAGAGGGAAGAGTGAGCGTTGGGCTTCCTTCCACACTTTGACATTTGGTACAAATAGGACGGCTGGTTTGTCAGCTCTACGCGCCGGCCCCATTTTATCCCATAAGAAATCCCTTGGTACTTATTTCTGCTAGAGGCTGAGTGGATCACACTTTCATTGAATGCGGTCAGAAAAAATAGGTCACTTGAAAATTTCCACGCACCGTATTGTGAGTCAAACCCGGAACGTCCTGTCTAGTGGCGCAAAATTTCAACCAATTTCACCGCTCGGTTCTTCTAATATACCGTGTGAAAATACAGCTCTTACATACCCTACTGAAAACAGGCGAATATAAAATGGAGTTTTCCCGATATGTTGCCAGTACCCTATATGTGGTGGCCATGGCTATGTGCCAGTATTGCGATAGAATTTTTGAACACGTATAGAATATTCATTCCCAGCGTTTCCTTGTAATTACTTCAGTAAATTTACGCTCTTTAAGGATCAGATTCTGCTGTGATACTGACAAAGATAGCAAAATATCCCGGGAGAATAATGGCACACCTAGTTCTTTAGCCTATAATACCCTTAATTTTTTTAAAAATATTCCGAAATTATGGTGGAAAGTTTTCTGGAAATTCCTACCACCTGGTGCCCCCTACTTTATGCTGTTCATTCTTTAATACATAGGTCTTTGTCCCCCAAACTTCGTGAGTTAAATTAGACCTTGGTCGCTATGTCTCTAAAAGGCACGCACCAGCTGCAGCAAAAGGGCACATGAGGGCTGAATTCAATTTTACGGTCTTGTAGAATAACCCTTTATTATAGAGAAAGTGGTGGAAGAAGGAAATATTTTCAGAACACTCTCGCAGAATCGCTTCAACGCGGCATCTAACTTGCGAAATTTGATTTTTTAACATTACCATTTAAGATCTCAATGTATAGTTTCTGGCGTAATTTTCCGTGCAGTGTTGCGTTACTGAAATACTACAAGAACAACAATAAAATCAGAGTACCTCGATACCCCAAATTCGATTGCAGTAACATCTTTCTTTCCAATACATCCTACATTCTTTTTTATATCTCTATTTTCTTACACACACACACACACACACACACACACACATATATATATATATATATATATATATATATATATATATATATATAAACGCCCTGCAACAATAAGAAAAAAGTATGTCGAAATTGCTGTAGTCTTTTTTATGGAAACGTGTAGTCTTGCACGTGGACTTTCATCCCCCAGACGCCGGGACGTCATAAACTAGAAGATGAAAAGGTAAATTATCATAGGCATGAGAATCTAAAATTTTATATCTTACCGGATATAGAATTATTGTGTAATATTTGTGGTACACACTGCGCTAAAAAGATTACGGTCTTAGGAAGTATAATACCGTGTATTTTGGCCGATATGTAAATAACACAGACGATCCTGCTGCATCTTATACACTCGAGATGGAGAAGCAGGTTATTCCCAAACGGCAATATCAATCTAACAGAATGCAGGATGACACATTTTATAAATTCATAATGTCTCCCTAACACTTTCCGTTAACTATGAAATATTCGTCACCGTAATAAAGGTTATTTTACCTGCTTGACCGAAACGCCGGCCCGATGCGTTGAGTCGTAAGCCGCGTCCCGGCAAGAATAACATTCGGTGACAGAAACAATACAAAACATCGCAGTCATAATAACCTGCAAAACGTGTAATAAAAACTCACTCCTGCCACAACGAGCGATGAAATGTTTTCCCAGCTAAACGAACGCACCCAGAATGCCTGCGAAACACGTAGTTGTCAAATCTCTGGAAATTTTACCCGGAAAATGTCTTCCAGCACAGCTGAAACCAACTGTAGGAGGTACGAGGCTTCCGCCATGAATCATAGCGTTTGTCTACATCTAGTACACATTTCTGAGTTGACCAGAATAGTTCTCCGCGAGTCTTGTACAATACTGAAATACTGAACAGCGTTTGAGTTCGGTGAAACGCCACTTCAAATATAAGTTTCATTGAAAACGTCGCACACGCTTTCGGTGCCAATTTTCAGGAGAACAAGTCCCATGTTAAATAAAGTGACTTGTGGTTTTTATTTGTGGGGAAGTGTAACAGAGGAAACGCGTAAAACAAATTCCCACGCTCTGGAGGAATGAAGAAACAGCATAGACCGCGAGATTTCGACAATTGCCAGGGAAGAACTACTGAGAGTTACCAACAACGTATTTCGCAGGCATGCTAAGTCCATTCGGGCAGGAGAGCAAAAATTTCCACATCTGCTGTAGCACTGGTGAGTTTTTATTAGACTCTCTGAAGGCTATCTTTACTGAGATCGTTTGTCTATCTCACTTCATCGACTGTTAAACTGCTAGAGACTCCGCTTACGACGGAACTCTGGCGGAGCTTCAGGCCGGCTCTTATCGGTCAAGCAGGAAATGTTTTGTTTTGCATTATTGTCGGCGTTATGAGACTCACTGAAGCAAGCCAAGAAGTTGAATAACCGCATGCGTCATTTCATTTCAAAGAGGAATCTAATACCATCGTAAGAACTGTACGTATTTGAAGACAATTTTAGTAATTTATTCAGAATTTATCTAACTATGTCGTTAATATCTCCAGTTTTATAGAGAGTTGAATGAGGGGGTGATTAATGAATAAATGATAGCAAGGGTTGTATAAACGAGTGGTTATGACATACTATGAGGCACTTTCTTGTCTATAACAACTTTTAACCTCTCTGTAATATGTATAGGAGCAAGCAACATTTTCGATGTTCCTGACACACAGAACTAACGTAGCCGAAACTAAACTCAAAGCGATATGTTCAAATCAACTACTCTGACAACACAAACACTGTCAAAGGAGGATGAATTGAGAACAATTGGACTGTAGAATAATGTTCAGCAAACTCTATGCGTTTTCACGTAGCGTACTAATTAGTTAACTGATTGTATGCTTTACGTTGTTCTTCCTGCATTATTTGAGGTCATTAATCAAAGGTTTTAATTGTGATTCGAACTATCGATAAACAAGTCAGAATGTCAATTCTGTGAGTTCTTAAAGTAGTACTTTGCGCTTCGTATTAGGTGTACTGGGCATCCGATCTCTGTTCATCGTCCAGTATTTACATGGAAAACAAAGTTTCGGCAACTAATCTGTTTTCGGCCTCTAAGCGAAGGGTCAAAAGCCACCTTTTGAGTTTGTCTCCAAAGAAAAAGATATTGTTAATCATATGGCAATATCTGTCACTATACTTACCACTAAATATGCACCAAGGTTCGTCAGTCGGGAGATAACATAAAATAAGCAATAAAAACTGCAGGAACACAAGGATGCTGAAACATAAAATTAAGGCTAAAAATTAATGTTTTGATTGTACTGCTTCATGCCTAATGTACATCGGAGCGCGGGAGTATAGTGTCATGGAAACATTCACGCTGGACTGAGTTGCGTTCGAGGCTCGGTCCCCGGTAGCCTGAAGTTCCAGGAAACTACTAACGGTAACCTTTGGGCCCCAGAATTTTTCTTCATGCACTGGAGAGAGTAAAGTCTCTTAACCATGCCTGAAATCGAAATTTCGTCCATATGACAGTCATCAGATGGTCTAAGTTACCCTGCCTCGGTGCAAGGAGAAGGTGACAGCTGATTAGTTTTATTGAATTCTAAAGATCACAAAGGATGATGATGCTTAAGAAATTGACTAATCCGTTTCACATATAACGAAATCCTGGACAGAGAGCAGAAATTCGAGCATCTGTAACCTTATGTGCCTCGAAAACTATGATAAATTAATGGAGGGGGGGGGGAAAGGGAGGTCAATTTGGGAAAGAAAATTGGGAACTTATTTAAACTCGTTGCTCCGCGCATGGAATAACCACACACGTATTTATCATTTGGATGTTCGTCTGTTGTGTTCTGTGTTGTGTATGTAGCAGCCCCTGTGACGAGCTGATCGCTCGTTCAGAGGATTCTTACTGCGTTTGTGTCTAATTGTGTGTGATCTAGACAATAAAGCGGCCTAGATGAAACTTGGGCCGTTGATCCATAGCAGAAAGTAGGTGGATCATCCTCGACTGCAAAAGCAGATATTTGCTACAAATAAATGTTCTCGAAGGTTTTGCCAGCCCCGTGTGGCTACCGAAGTGTTGCCTCATGTAGTGCGGGAAGCAGCAGTAGCTACGCCACGCGCTGTCGGATTTATGTATGACGAAACTCCAGCTCGTTTTAACCGCGACGTAAAACGTTTTTCTTAATCCTACTACGCCGGTCTATGCAGAGGACGACAGATAACATGCTTGGGGTTATTTGAAGATCACAATGTGCTCCAAATTAGTCAAAATGCTGGAACGCCCTCTGTCGTCCGATTGAGCCAACAGTGCAAATTCAGTAGCCTGTATATTATGCCCAGAATTTTTTTAGCGTACCTAGAGTTCTTGGCACCAGCGAGGTCAGTTTGGTTATCATAGTAACAGAGGGTACTTTGAGCAACTTCAAACTTCAGACGTCCTATGGTGAAGCATTCAGTAACAAATAAAAACTCGGTGAAGTACAACATTACTTATTCACTTAATTTATTAATGTTTCCTTTTGTCGCTAACAAAGCGGTTGCAACAATTTACTACATTTAAAGGATTAGACCAGCACCCCTACACTTATTGTATATAACTAAAAATTACCCTACTTGTGACTATGGGTTCCTGGAACTATGATGGTGTCAGTGAACTCATTTTCGGGTGAAAAACAGAAAACTTTATAAGTCTCCGCACGAATTGAGACTAAAATCACCATCATAGGGGAAGGATGATGATAATGATGATAATAATAATAATAATAATAATATCTCTGTTTTCGTGCACTCAGCGGCTCAGCGTATACACACCGTGTGAATCTGCTACGGCCTTGGGTTCTTATCGGCCGTAACTCATGACACGGGCAGATTCATCTTGATGTCCATGTTACATTTGCAGCACATGGCTAATATTTTGTACTTTTTTTCCCAGTATTATTTAAAACAATAGAAAATTACAAAGTTCCCTTCCATTATGAAAGACGTTTAAGGGCACACACACACACACACAGGTATACACATATGTATGTACGTATATACTCGTATATATTATTAATTTAGCTTATACTTCTGTCTTCCGTGGAGAAGGGTGGAAGGTGAAGCCTGCACTGTGTAAATGTGATGACTTACTTATTCACTTCTACTTAGTGCTGAATTCAATAATGTGTGGGTGTTTACCTCCACTCCATATTGGTATTTATGGTGTGTTGGTGCTTGAAGAGACGATAGCTAGGATAGACCAGTTAGTAGAGTATCTACGCTGTGAACTGCATGACAGAGGTACTAATCTCGATTCCCAGGAGAGGCTACTTAATACCTCTTTACTGGTGTACCAAAATCATTCCTGCGAACTGCCCTGCCTTTTGTCTAGTATCGAGGTCCCTTTCCTCGAGTTAAAGTGGCCGTAGCGTGAATATGATCACTCTATTATATTTAATGTCAGGGTTAAGAATACATGGGTTTGTACCTACACTTCTCCATATGTGTTCATTTCACGATACGTAATTAAGCACGTGGACAACTAAGTCTTTACACACTATAGTTTATTTTACATTACAGACAAAAACAAATTTTCATTTAAAATATATATCCATACAAACAAAATGATAACAAAAAGTCAAATGTAATAAATCTCCAAAGTGTTGTGAAGATGTGTTCTTTACTCGCCATGTCCAAATATATTTCTTTACAAATGTTTTAGTGTCTAAAATACAATAATGTTATTAATTTCATCTAGTTATGACGTCCTTTAATCTGGTTGGTTGTTATCAACGTTTCTCAATAATATGCTCCCTCTGCTTTCTGCTTTGAATATGTAGGAATTATACACTTACGAAATTTTGGAAATCACTTACCAGAGTACATGAACTCAAAACTTTGGTAAACACTTCTCAGAATACATGACGTAATAACTTCGGTAACCACAAGGCTACAAGACACCATATCTTTGGTAACCACATATCAAAATACACGACGTCATAATTTTGATAGCCAAAAGTTTGGTAAACACGCATGTTTATTTTGCTACGTGGCCACGTAGCAAAATACATGACGTCATTCTTTGGTAACCACCTCTCATATTACATGACGTCATAACGTTGGTAACCACCTATCAGAGTACACAAAACCATAAATTTGGTTACCGCCTATCAGAATACTTGACACAACTCATAACAAAAATTACGAATCCCAGCCGCCTTGGGGAATTAATGTATTATTTGTTTTTGATCATTTTGTCAGATTCTGACATCATATTCAAACTTAACGTAATAATAACCTGTATGTCTCCTTCGCACTATGAACAGACCAAGCTGAAACATAACAATACAACCAAAACATATCCTAATCCGTTTACACACCAACAATACATTTATATGGAAAATACACTTCATATTTCAGCGGCTGAACTCATAAGATAAGCTGGATGTGTGAAACACGCCGAGCTAATCAGTACTGATCCCACATTGCCGGATTTACATTTCTACAGGCATAAAGTTCTTCGCGTTTACTGACGACACAGACTGGGTTTTAGCCAGCCAGCAATTTAGTGCGGGGAAAAGGGACACGCAAGTTGAAGTGGCGGCAAATGTTTCTAGCTTGCCTCTCATTTACAGACGGACGGACGGGCCATAAGCGGTGCTCATATACAAGTCAGAGGTTTTCAGATTAAGGACTTGAAGCCACAAGATGTTTGTTCATGACACCTTACTCAATTTACATACCATTTATATTGAATTTTTTTCTCTTTAACAAAATAAATACGTTGAGCTCATATGGCTCTTCATTTTTGAAGTACACATGGTAGTAGAAATTAGTATTTCAGATTTATAGGCTGTGCTGCCGTGTCATTTGTTGGATGGTTACCAATATTTAGGAGGAGAAACAAAGAGATTGGCAGAAACATGTTCCTCCAAAACGCTGAAGCCATCTTCCGAGCTACACGAAAGAGCAGACAAGAGAGCAATAATGAAACAAAGCAGCCGGTTTGTTTAATTCACATCAGCCCACATAAAGGGCATACTGCTGCCGTCTTAGGAACGGCTTCTCTTCCTTCAAGTATGCTAGCAAAATGCTGTTTTGTGTAGACTGTTTATGCGCTTGGAGGCCGGAGCAGGTCTATCATGGCCTAACTCGTGACTGATTATGATGATGATGATGATTGTACTTGTTCAGTCCTCCTAACAACGAATTTTTTTTTTTTTTTAGGTTTTCAACTTAGGCCTGCCACTATTCACGTGTTGAGTCGCCGGGCTTTAGTTGCGGAAGGCCTTTTTCAATCCGAAGTCAGTAAGAGTGGGATTTGTGGAGGATAAAATTGACACTGTGACGGTTTTTTTCCAAGAATATTGGATTCCTCCTGGTAGCAATATTCCATTAATATTACACATTCATTATTTTATTCATGAATCGCCGATGCTATGTAATCGTTAAACAACAAACATCAGGTTTGAAGCTTGTCATTTTCCATCGTCTACAATGGTAATGAAAATGACATATCGATTTGTATCTACATGACGTCACACGATATGCGACAGCTCTCTTTTCCAATTTTTTCCGTACATATGTATTACTTTAATAGTAAAATTTGACATCACAAAACAATGCAGTGTGATGCAGTATCATGGACACAGAGGTCCTTGTATCGTGTCCCTGAGCTTTGCGGTTGTGACAGAACTTTGTCGCATAAGTTTTCCTCGTACATTTCAGCTGATCTTATTCCACAGGCTACTCTCGAAATGTTGGCTTGCAGTTTCTAAGGACAGGGCAGTGGGAATATCTCGACATAAAACGGAGTCTTGTCTTAAAATGTTAGAAATTTTTCTTTCAATTTTCCTTTTCTTTCAAAGAATGTTGATTGTTCACATAACTCAATCTTTCAGTGCCCTGACAGAGATTAATTTCAGGGATACAGAACTGAACATTTGTCATGCCACAGTTCGCGAGTTATTTATCGTTTCCAATACAACCACAGGTCCTCTGTGTTGTGCTCACTCAGCACTAACCGTATTCTGACTTTGATGCCACGAACTGAAAGACTATTTGCGGAATATCAACATTTGTTTCAATGGCTGTTTGCATTCACATATAGAGCAAACCAAGCCTCACCCTAAAAAGCAAGAGTTCCGGAACAAGAAATCTACCCATTCATGTAGTCACCTGAAATATCGACTTCTTCTTAACTCTCAGTCCAGACAGAAGATGCAACAAATTGTTTCGATATCATCGATAAAATTATTAATTAGAATATTTTTATTTTCAGCTCCTAATTCTAACGCTTATTGAGACATCGTTGGGTTCAAATGAACGTTCAAAACCAATTATCAATAGACGTTACGTGTTACCGCCCTGGAGAAACGACAAGTTTTGGAGGTCTATTTAATGAGGGAGTAGTTTTAAAAATGTTGTTTACGTGAGGGCTGAGGTTTGCGATAACACAATGGAAGAGCTAGCCAACGAAAATTGTTTAGGAAATATTTCATTTCGTTAGCCAACACCTTACAATTTCTCTCTAGTTAAAGTTTCCAGGTCATCTTTTTGCCCAACACTGAAACTGAAATTCGAAAATTTTCCAGTTTATTCTACTCATTATTCCCTTGCACGATACCTTCGTCGAGGGATATTTCCTGCAGACTTTTCTTTGACGATTTTCCAAGCAGCATACTTCAAAAATTATTGCAATTAAACTCTATTTGTTCACCTGAATACACTTCTCACATGCACAGACCATCTGCAAACAAAAAACCTTACTGGGCCTCAGTTTTTTTAACCGCGTTGAAATGACAAGGACATTTCAGGCTAACGCGCTTTGACTAACGAAAGGTGTTGTTTTCCTAATCTGTAAGACGACATTGAAAGGCCTCTACAAAGAAACCACGAAACAGAAAATTGTCCAATGCAAGGTCAGCGTTGAAGATGAAGGATGCACTTACCTCAGAAATTCTGTAACCTGTCTGTTCTGCTACGCGGCATCATATTCCAACAGAACTTAATTTCTTTACTCACTCTCGTCAGAACCTTACACCTAAGCACCAATCTACCAAACTACACTGCGGTAACGTATAGCACTATATTACAGTATTAACAGAGAATGCCGTGAGAATTTAAACACAAGAAAGCCTAGATATCTATCAAACTGCATTATGTCAATCCAAAAATAACCCATCTTAATAAGCACGTCCGTGAGGCGCTTAAATCTACCTACCAAACTGCCATCCATCACAACCGAAGAACAACATTTTAACGCTAAATACCATGAGAAACTTAGCGTACATCCCACACGTGGCCCCAGTAGCTAATTCATGAAAGTTAGAATTCGTCCGTTGGAGAGTTTCAGAGAACGTAGGAATTAAGACTCTTTAGTGGTTTGTTCCACGCTATACTCTAAATTGTAGGTCGTTTTATTCCAAGTTGCGAGCTAAGCTGAAACACTGAAAGAACACTTATGGCTCTGCACTAATATGCAACTCGTGCTGTAGTATGCAAATGCATGTGATCCTGTTGTTCACACTCTCCCACTAAGCAGGGCATAAAACGGTTACAGATTACAAAGGACACTGAGGTATCTTTGCAGGGTGGAATAAAACAACAGCATGAAATCACAGACGTGCACAATAACTAGAAGTCGTCTAATGTTTTATGTTTTGTTGGCCGTACATCTCGATATATCTGTGTAATGAAAACCAACTTGATGCACTCTTTAACCTCAGTTTATTTCTTCCGTTAACCTCTAAATGTTTCGGGCATATATGTAGCCCATCATCAGGAGGTGTACTGTATATATACAGTATACTTCCTGATGACGGGCTACAAATATACCCGAAACATGTAGAGGTTGATTGAAGAAATAAACTGAGGATAAATTATGCATCAAGTTGGTTTTTATTACACAAATCATCTAATATATTTGCACATAACAAGGAGTTCCGAGCAAATTTACAATGATAATTATCTTACACCATAAAATTTTGACCATGCTTCTCTATTAGTCTATTATTATACTCCATTTGCTACTTTATTTGAATTTTGCTAATAATTCGGTACATGTTTCAATAAGATTTGCCAAATATGCCCTCAAAGTACACAACAGTCTCTATGTTTCTTCTCATTCACTTGAAAATCATACAACATATATGAAGTGTAAACTATAGTTTTTATTATTTACTCCTATCAAATTTCACTTTCGTAGGTCTAGTGGATCAAAAGAATTCGCCGCAAAGAAGTAGGTAAGAAAAATATTTCCATGGCCGCCATCTTTCTACTTTAGACGATGCAACAATATTGCCGTAAGAAGTTTCATATTTTCTCCAAGTTTATTAATTTACGACCTTTCAGATCCTAAAAGTAACTGTCGCTAATGACACTTCTGAATCACGAGAATGTGCGTCGGCCATGTTGTTTTTTCGGAGTACAGCAAATCAAAAGTAAGGCAATATGGAGTGCGCCAATACCAAAATTTAAAAAAAATCGAAAAATATCTGCGGGTTTAAAAGCTAAAATGATAACATATACCTATAAATAGAATGGAAACAATTTCGAGAATAAGCTCTCCCCCTCACAAGATTAATCAAATTTTTATAGGACATGTAGAAATCCCAAGACTTTTACTTTTCGAAATACACGTAAACGTCAAATGGGATATAATCGAATGGTCATGGAATACACACAAAACGATTACGGCAACATGACACTCATCGTCGGTTCCAGTAACAGTAGTCCTACTGTTGGCATGAGAATTCGCAATACATTACCCTACTCAACGTCATCCACTCCAAAATGTGTTTCGTCGACTGCAGCAGCGTGTCCGTGACACCCGAGATGTAACGCCTTCAGACAGTTGTGAATGTGGGTCGCCCATGTACACTAACCAACAGGGGAAAGTCGCCTATTATGGGGAGGTTTCCCAATATGGGGAAGTGCATTATTTCTTACCACGAGGTTCTGCTCTCTGAACTTAGGAATGTAAACCATTAAGCAGATTAGGTTATTAATCACATTATAAATCGTCAGTTGCTCAAGACTTCAGTACTGACTGGGTGTTTTGGTTTGGGTGCGCTGTGAAATTTTTGCTTATCTCTAAACTGTGACTCATTAGACATTGAAGGTAAGCTATTCTTCTTAATCAGTTTAGTGCTCAGTTCTCTGTTAAGTGTAATCTTAAACCCTTGCTGTGTTTCATAGATACAGTTTTAGATCCTTCTGTTTTACTCACCCATTTTCTCGAGCACCTGTTTTCGCCTATTATGAGGAGGTCTGAAGCGCCTAATATGGGGCTCCCTATATTAGGAAGTCAGTAACGTGTGAATTATTCCTTCTGGGTTAAATAATATTACAGATATGGCTCCAAAAAAAGGGGGGGGCCCCGAAAGGATGAAGAAAGTTATTGAGGCTATGAGGAACAAAGAAATGGGCAGCTACAAAGATTCCAGAGTTTTCTACTGGCCACACATAACACTACAGCGTCATGTTAAAGCCGGCAGAAAAGCTCAAGTGAAGCAATAAAACAAAACTGTGTAGGAAGCAAGTTCTTCCTTGTGAAGTAGACAATGATCTGGCTGAACAGTCTTTCGATACAAAGAAAGTTTTGGGGCTTGACAATGGCAGACGTCCTGCACATCGCTTTTCAACTTCATATAAGAACCGGAATTAAAACCCGATTTTGCAAGAGAACTGAAAAGATTATTCTTTGTGATTTCTGTGTAAATTATTTATCTCCCCAAATTAGAAACACGTTGTGCCTAATTAGGGAATGTGAAGCGTTTAAGGAAACAAATTTTACACGCGTTTTTTTTTTCCTAATTTACGATGTTTATGTAACAACTGTCTCTTCATTAAACAAATAAAGTTATGTTTGTGTTTTGAAAATTTTACGACTTTTTCCTAAGCTTAACAGCAGTTTCTAAAAACCCTCCCCATAAAGTAGGCGACTTTCCCCTATATATGTCATAATTGTAGCTGTGGCACGATAGATCCAGAGAAGTTCACGCGATACCGCAAGATAATTGGTGCCATCTCAACCAAGAGTATTCGAATTAACGACCAGCTAGATCTATACCGGCACTCGCGAAACACACATCTGTTCCCCGAAAGCTGTCCTCTACACCTGTTCCGCGTTTAGCTACAAGACGCCCATGATTTTATCATTTGATAGCTTGCATCATTTCACAGTGACTTGTCTGTCGAAAACTAAATCTTTCAGAGAATACGTTCCACAATGTTTCAACTTATTCTTTAACAAGGCATCACGTTATTGACAACCTGTCAGCGAATTAATTGTCACCCTCTCTCTCTATATATATATATATATATATATATATATATACAGGGTGTTTCACGACTTTAGGGCATAACTGCAGGAGGTGGTTTCCTAGGTCTTTGTGATCAAAAAAGTTCATACAAACATGTGTCCGATTTTGGACGGTTACGGAGTTATGACCGTTTTTTAATTCCCGTACACGTCCTCTTGTGAACCGCTATTTTTAGCCA
>Ga0123354_10006872_pt1 | contig 16992 bp, 7 predicted proteins | sample TergutLab28metaG_2_FD_97872 | JGI IMG/M metagenome (GOLD analysis project Ga0123354, IMG submission 97872) | Labiotermes labralis P4 segment gut microbial communities from Petit-Saut dam, French Guiana - Lab288 P4 | ecosystem: Host-associated > Arthropoda: Insects > Digestive system > Gut ...
CGGACGCTTGTGAGTGCGGTAATGAACCTTCGGGTTCCATGAAATGCGGGGAATTTCTTGACTAGCTGCAAACCAGTTAGCTTCTCAAGAAGGACTCTGCACCATGGAGTAAGTAAGTATGCTTGCAACTTACACTTACAATCCAAAATTCGTCCGTCCCTTCCATCTTCTTCCATCGTGTACATTTGGTAGTTTCTTTTGGGCCATGCACGGTTTATAACGGTCACCACTCTCCCGTCCCTGGGCAATTACACAACCCACGACTTAAAATGTAGGACAATTTATACGGTGTCCGGACTCTCAGTTTATGGATCGAGTGATTCCATAAAGTCTCCAGTTTCAGGCATAGCTACAGTTCGCGAGCCTAGACTCATCTCACAAGTAGGGACAGTGCGCGAAGTCGCGTGCACGTAGATCAATGTGCTTGTGCAATAGGAGCGGTGGAGGTGCCAGTAATTCTTGCGGACCTTTCGTGCCCGATGACACACCAGTAACCAGAATACGAGCAGAACATGATCAGTGCTGATTATCCTGCGTAGCTGCGGCAAGTGGGAATGTAGAGGTGGACATTTGGCCTGTGAAACATGGTGGCTGCTAACACGTGACTGAGGTAGGAGAGCCGTACAGTTTGTGAGACTCGCGCTAAGACTGTAACATAAAAGCACGCGGTCTTGTGAAATTACCCATGCTTCTGGTCGTTCACTATTTTTTTCACTCTACGAAAACCATTACAATTTTTGTTGTCACTTTCTAAAGTATGAATTAAAATTCTGAGAGTAAGTAGCCATTAACTGTCCCGTCCGGCCATATATATTAGGTACCTCATTACGGCACTCGTACATTTTATTCCTACAAATGGTCCAATTGGAAGGAAAAACCCCACATGGTCTGTAACACTTTCCTAATTCTGGGTGCTTCTAAATTTAAAATTCCGCGTGGACACTGTAAGAGACAACACGAATTGCTTGGACAGAACAAACGAATTTCTTCATATTATGGTCCCACCATCATCAACGACGTTATAGGGAACATTTGCCTACAGGACGAGTTTTTCAAGATTTAGTTGTTCAGGACCATAACTTTCAGTCTCATTTCCCCAACGATCTTTCCATCATCCACACTGTCTTTCCATTGCAGCTTCATACTTGCGACACCATTTCCTTCTTTCTAAGTTGCAGTGGGCATAGATTCGCAAACAACCATTCATGCAAAATGACAAGCCCGCTGTAATCCATTAACTTCACTAAACTACAATTTTCTATGTTCTTCAGCCAATCGCAAATTTCAGTATTCACCACCGCCGCACTGCTATTGGACTCAGCCCCACAAATATAGCTCAGAAGGTCCTTCTCAAATATTATAGTCCACAGAACATTCAAATCACAAACACATGTTCCAAACAAACCTCAAATTAAAATTATTTTCTTGTATTATGACAAAGCAGAAGACATCCTAAAAGTGTAAGCATTATACATTACCGTATGACCAACGTTAATATCGTTACTGTGGTAAAAAAACACTAGACACATTATGCAGTGCACTCTAATTGCAACTGTAGCGATAGGTCCGTATTTATGTGTCATGTAAGTAGTACGGGACCTCCATTTTGTGATTCACTCACAGGTTACGGTCGAACATTATGCCACAGATAACGACACGCAATAACAGTACCGCACAGCAAGCATATGACAGTACATTCGTATTTTATTTATATATACAGCAATATTATAAAATAAACGTGTTTCTAACGTTATTATAATGAAAGCGAAGCCGTAATGAAAGTAGTTACAACACGCCAAATGTCTGCAGTCAACCTTTCATTCAGATAGCGAAATACCTCCCTCCAATTCACCCCCTGAAAGCACAAAAACTAGCTACATACATTTCCTTGTATATTAAAAAGGGTGTGCATATGAACGACTCAAGTGATTCATTAACGCTAACATATTCAAGATAGGACTTAACATTCAATTAAGCAGGCAGACATTTTGTACATCTTATTTTATCCCTCTTTATTAAACAGCCCGGCTTCTGAAAGTAGAAGGTTTGTCGTGAGCACCAACTAATAACTCTTGGGTCACCCTACTAATTCTCACGTAACTTGGTACAAAAATCACGATACAAGAGAAACAATTCTTACGTATAGTCCGTCACCCAGCGCATCTCAACTGACGGACCATAGAAGAGTATAAAAACGACAGGCGGTCTTAGAATTTACTTTTAAACACGCATAATAACTGAGCAAAGGGTCAGAAAATACTCGCCACTTCAACAAATGTGCCAGATACTTTTCTTCTATTTAATAAATCCTGGATCTTCTCGATTGATCTTAATCAAAGACTTCAATGACTAATTTAACGCAAATACGTTCAGTGCGATCGGATTTGATACAACAGGAGAGACCGAAACAGACGGACGTACACATACGACGAAGCCAAAAAGCGCTATTCGCGCTTTTGCGAAGGCGCCCAAAAAAAGACTCAAAATCTGATAATAATGACATAGGCTTTATTTTACATCTAGCTTTATATGCCACGTGGCGTTTTTAGAAAAATGTATTTGACGTAGCAGTTTTCTCCAAAAAGTCTGTGGACTTCTCATCTACCAACATATGCCGGAGGTCCATAATATGGAAATTAACTTCAGCCCTAGACATTAGAACACAGACATATTACCGAATTTTAATCGAAATTCCTCTAACGGTTCGACGATTGAACACGAGGAATGACAGAGAGATTCTACATCCCTTCACACGTTCATTTTATGCACTCTGTGCAAAAAACTCATAAAACGTAATGGACACGCAATACTGCTGACGGAATGGTTAAGAGGCAGTATTTGCTCCAGCTGTCCCTCCGGACTAAACGGCCACACATTTCGGTTCCGGCGTTTTACGCGTTAAAACCAATGTTGATCTCTTTGCTTTCAGTGTGGTCAACACGACCCCTTGTAGTGGAACCGACGACGAAGAAAAAATGGCTGCGTTTTGATTCTGATTCCAGATATGGAAAGTAACATTACAGCGGGAAAGCAGGAAATCCCATTATGAGAGAGCACGTTACGGTTCGGAAGAAAGTAAATGAATCACTTTACATCCCGTTTTTCAACTCTCCTCGCTGTCTGTGTGTATTCGTATCAGAGCCAGGACTGGGGTTTCATTAGGCAAACTAGATCTACGTGGCTCAAACATACGAGTTTATCTGCTTCCGAACGACGTGCAGTTCAAATAGACACCATGCTGAAAATCGCTTAGAGGCGTGTTCAGATATTTCACACGAAGGTGACCTCCGCCATTTTATAAGGACAGTCAAGGTAAAGGCTGTCTCTGTGCAGACATGAAGGTGTATGGGGGAGAGAAGTTATAGCTCTACATTCGTAACTTTGGCACAAAGCGGAGGCGAGTGGTGAGTTTTACGCCCCCGTACTTCATCCTGGGAGAAAAACCGTCTTCCCCCCCCCCGACACCAATTTCATTAGTTGGCTCGGCCCAACACCTAGTCTGAAGATTTTCAAGTAGAGAAAAATCGCTTGTACCCTCCAAGGACGGTGACAATGTATCTTAACAACACGATGCGGGCAAAACTATAACGCAATTTCTTCCCTACTTTGAGAAAAAAGGGACCCATTAACTATTCCGTCAGATAATCATTCAGTACTTAAACTACGTAATAGTCTAACATTTGTTGTGTTTAAGCAAGTCCTTAATGAGACCAGGGAGCAATCTGGCGAGAGTAAATTTGGAAGGTAGCCCTCTGACTGATGTGTAATGTCAGCGGAGAGTCTCGAAGAAAGGGTTCGTCACATTACCAGACGAAAAGGGAATTTCACTGCGACTACAGAAGCATCAATACGTTCGCTACAAAACCCTCTTGTGGAGGAGCAGCATTTAGAAATAATCAGGCAACATGCAAGAGGCTCGTCCGTTTATCGCTAAAACATGTGCGCTCGATTATGTTTAGTAGTTATCCGACACGTTATATTGCAAAACCTTATATCAAATTAAATTTAGTATCATAGAGACGAAGAAATGCTGCACAGACATCCTGCGTGACTTGACTTGGGAATACTTACAGATAATTCAGTAAATATTTAAATCTGCTATAGAATGCTTTTCGCAGAGCAATAACGAAACTTACAATTTGTAATACTCCGTTACACTAACATTCCAGAAAAATGCCTTTATCCGTTACTGGCAATAACTAATATTCAATAAAATCCACTGGAACTTAAGAAGCTTGTAGCACGGAACGGAACGACGTGACGCGGCGAAATACGATCACGTGCACTGTTCTGGGTAGAGGTTCAAGAAAGATAAAACCGTGCCCAAAAAGAGACGGAATGCTTATACAGCGGGAGACAGCATCATGGTTACTGAACTGACGCGTTTTTATTTAAAGGCATCTACACTACCGTTGTTATACCTACCCTCTATGTGTAGCAAATATTTGACAAAATATTAAATGCGTACGAAGATAATGTCCTTAGACAGTGACCACAAATTATAAATTTTAAGCCAAATCTTCAATAACTTGCTAACATCCCAGTCCATTCACTCCGTAGTCAGTCTCACGCCAGGTCCACAGTCTCTTCCAAAGCGAGTGCTCCACGGAATGCCATCAAGTGCTTCCTCTTTCAATTGAGTTTCCTCTCTTTTCCTTATGGTCATCCAGTAGCTGCTTGGATCTTCTCCCTCGTTTTCCCGTCACTTCTATGCTTCCCTCTAGCCTTCCTTCAATAACGTGCTTCATCCTTACATCTTTGTATTGTACATAGGTTATTCCTCTCTTCTTTGACTCCTTATAACACTTCTTCATTTCTAACATGATCGGTGCAACTTATCTTCCCCATTCTTCTCCAGCACCACACTCCAGTTGCTGAAGCGTAAATACCCCAAGCAAACAGAGAACTATGAAAGTAATAAAATGAAAGTGCGCACGCCATGATGGTAGATGGGAGGTGGGGTAGGGTTTGGGGTGGGGATGGGACTGCATTATACGTAGAACCACGCACTCCTAAAACTCAGCAGTAAATAAGGGTGAGTCGTCAGCTTTAGACACCCAGGCCACATCCCAACCAAACCACTAACCGGCGCACAGTCGCCAGTATCCAGTGAACAGGAGGCTGAATAAACCCCACAGTCGGTATGGAAGATTTGGAGAAGAGAAGAATCTCTTTGTCTCTTTCGGGAATCGAACCACAATTCCCCGAGCATCTAGCCCGTAACCCTCGTAATCTCAAAGACTGCGCAAAGTATTAGAAGTGAAACATGAAAGCTCTTGTGATTACCCTTCCGGTTCCATACAAGGTGGCTGTCAGCTTCTCAGTAAGCACTCTGCTCCACGCAGTGACGTAATCGTGCAATTAGACATACAAATACATGTAAAATGTATTAGGACCAAACTTCTCCTACTTGACGGTGACGCCATATTAATTCTAAATTACACGTCATACAGCATTATGAAGCGAAAGGCGCAGGCATTAATGTAAGTGGTCAAGGGCTGGATGCCTGCCGTGCTATTCTGGTAGCAGGAAGGTATCTTGGCCAATATGAAACATCGTTTCTGGGACCCACCAGTTCCATTCAAAATGCTTACCGTGGTCTTATGCGGGGGGATGTGCCTACTCTAGCAGGATAGCAGAGCTGGTCTTTCACCCTCAACATACCGACATCTGAGCTGCAGCCCAAATAAGCATGAAAAGCATCGTTAGTTCGGGCCATAAACACAAACATACGGCAGCATATCAGTGGAAAAAACACAAACATAACAGTACGACAGGACTGTGGTGGGTAAACTCAAATGGAAGAAGACCATAATAAGACCATTGCAGAGATCGGAGGAAAATATTAGTATATATGTACTGTGAAGAAGTAGGGTTAGAAGACTATGGGTTGTACTCATTTGGCTCAGAATAAAGACAGGTGGCGGATTTTTGTGAAAAAGGAACTTCGGATTCTGTTAAATGCGGTTCACTTACTGGCAAGAAGATTTACCACTATAGTCTCCAGAAGGGCAATGGTCTGAAGTGCTGGTTAATTAGTAATTCTACAACGTACTTCGGAAAATGAACGACGAAATTTGCTGACATGCAGGGAAAAGTGCTATATACAAAATTAAAAAAAAAGTCCTGGAAAATAAATTTTTAAAGCTCATTAGGCTACGGGCGAACAACGAGGGTTTCGAATCCCAGCAGGGGATGGAGATGAAATCATTCTCCACAAAGGTCGCGACCATTACTGCGGACCATCCATCCTCCTGCACAGTGTATACGATTCTGTTCCGGGGCTGAAGCAGCCGACGCGTGACGCTGACCACTCAACTCCATCTAGAGCGGACGTTAAGAATGAGTAAGGCTATACTTATACTTATACTACCTTTGTTTGTCTTCTTGGAGACAGCTTTACCTTCACCTCTCACATTTTACCCATTTCGTATCAATTCGCTGACCGAACAGAAGTGGTCACGGAACTAAAGATATTTTGAGAATCCATCATCGCCATCCCCTTCATCTTGCGGTACGTACCGACGTAAGGACATTCAGTGAGACATCGTTCAGTTTGAGGAAGACCATTCCACCGCATTAGTGCCCGTCTGCGTTTTGTACGTCTCTCTTCGGTGTCCGCTTTGAAAGTTGACTGGGAATCTAGTGCATAAGACACCTGCCAGGCAATTAACCAACTAATTATCTGCACGAAGCAGTGTCCTTCCTGAGAAGCTAAGAGGTACTCGGCTAGTCAAGAAATTCCCCGCATTTTATGGAACCCGACGGTTCATTACCGCATTCACGAGCGCCTGCCACCCGTCCCTATCCTAACCCAAACCAATCCAGTCCATGCTTCCCCATCCCACTTCTTGAAGATCCATTTTAGTACTATCCTCCTATCTAGGCCTAGGCATTCCAATTGGTCTCATTCCATCAGGTCTAACTATCCAAAACCTGTCTGCACCTCTATCGTCCCCCATAAGTGACACATTCCCCACTCATCTCATTCTTATTGGTATGATCTCCCGAATGATGTTTGGTGAGGAATGTAGAGGATAAAGCTACCAGGCAATCGAAAAAGAACAAATATCACATGCTCGCTATCATGATGAAAGTTATCGCTCTTCAGCAGTTATATTTACGGCACAGATGGTAGATGATGAACGTATAACACGTTCATCATCTACCATCTGTGCCGTAAATATATCTTAATAATTTGTGAAAAATGACTGTTACCAGTCTAAATTCCACTGCAGGACATACACGACAATACGCATTTCACACACACATAAGGGCGAAGTAATCATCATCATCATCATCATCATCACCACCACCACCACCACAACAACAACAATAACAATAAACAACAACCATCAACCATTACCACTACACAATTACATTTTAATACTCCTTCAGAATATGCATCCCGTTATGCTGTCGATCCAGTACATATTTCACAGCGTACATGACCAAAGAATTTTTTTTTAGATTTGTTTAAGCCAAAGGTTTCGGCTTGACATAAACCATCATCAGGCCTTTGTTTTTAAGAACATTCAACGTGCATACACACGTGAGAGCTCACCATTTACAAATTGCACAAAAATAGTAGAAAGAAATGAAATACTTTTTTTTAAAAAAAAGTATAAAATATATTTTTTAATATATTACCGCCCGCGTTTTTCGTTTCTATACGTTTTTTAAAAGCCTACTGTAATTCTCTCCACTATTTTGTCCTTAATGAAAATTCCTAAAAGAAAAGTTATGATGATGGCTTTTTCAAGCGGAAACTTGTTGCCTAAACAAATATTAAAACATTTACTTTGGTTGCGCATGATTGTATACTGAGAAATATACAATGTATTTTCATATTTCACCTGTATTTTCACCTGAATAATCTTCAGTACTACTGTACATCAATTGCTTTTTGTTTAAATGTTTACCATTTACTTACACGATACGCTGCTTGTGTTTTTGCCGTATTCTAGCTGCCTGATGACGGCTGCCGCAATATGTCGAAGCATAAAAACTAAGATTTGTGCGGAAGTTGGAAATAAAACTTGTGTATATAGTTTAGGAGCCTCTAGAGAAATAAGAATCTCATAGTTTTACGTTCATTCCCAAGTATCAGCGTCCATAATACTTTTGGGATTTCGATACCGCTCAGTATTTCGGGCCGATACCAAATTTTGTGCAGCTATTTTGATTTTGGCTGACTGTCAGTTAATTTTCACAATTGTTTTGCATTTAAATGTACATTTACGTACTCCATTTTAAAATACCATATTTCGCCTAGACATTGTACGTTAGACTTTCAACGCACTTGTATTACCTTAAGTAAGCTTCACTCACATTAGACAATTTTGAGACCCGTCCTACATACGAGTCCAAATACCCTTACGTTACCGCATATCCACCGCTATAGTCTGCGCCGCGCATACACATATTTGTGTCGAATTCTACGTAACCCACATAATTCTGGACCCAGGATGACAGATGGTACGTTGAAACTTTACTTTGTTAGACTATCTGCAGTGAATATGAACATCGAACGCAAACACAGAAGTGCGAGTGGTAGTTGCTACTGACGGCTGTTGGGGCCCGTGTATAAGAAGTGGAACACAGACTGAACGCCGTATGTAGCAGAACGACACACACAAACACGGGAGCTGCACTGATCAGGAAGACACGAAAAAGTTTTACGAATAAGATAGATTTTTTAATACGAGAAATAACGACTGACCATGTCTGATCGTGTTGTGCTGATGTCCCACTGACTACTGTAGGAAGCCAGACACCTGCCGCAGCTGCAGTGTTTCTTTTGGGAGTACCATGTGTAATACAACTTCGCGCAGGAAACATCGCTTTTAACGTCTCCAGTACAACGAATTTTGGTAACACTACTACGTAATTCGTATTAATACGAGGTCCTCAACATTACCATACAGATTTTGTAATCACGTGGATTTCCTTATGTTCAGTATTGTCAAAACACGACCAGACCGACACCACACAACGTACATCAGAACAAAAGAACCTGGATTTTATATCCGTGCGTTAAAATATGTCTAATTACTGCCTTGGGTGTCAATGATTTTAATGTTAAACTGTTATATGGCGAGCAGCGGCCTTCTCAAACAGCGAAAAGGCATTACAATCGACTTACTAAAACCTTCTATGATATTTACGAATCATATCAAACATATGTTGTGTTCAGCTCATATCTAGGTTCCTTAAAAATGCAGACTTTAAAAATTACAGTGCACAGACGCTACCGGCACTGAAACTTAACTTCGGCGAGTTCTGACGTTCTCAAGGAGGCGCCGACGAAAAGAGATTTTCTGGGACACTACATCGATCGTATCGACCAATAACACGTCACTGACGTTTCAGAAGATCGTCCTGTTTCCAACATCAGGGTCTAGCAGTAATTCATCTTGCATTGCTAAACACCGAAACGTCGGTAACTGTTTAATATTCGTCACAGCGTAACATCCCGGACACTTGAATCCATAAATTTAAGTTGCTTAAACATATGCTGAGACGCGAATTCGATTTTGGAATATATTAAATTCACAGACGTGAGATACACACAACCAATATTCGAGTAAAGTTGTATTAACAGTATGTGAATTACTTACTGAAGTGAAGAGAGTAAAGGGCGTAATACATAAAGTATCAAACCCACTAAACATGTTAGTGCAATCACAGAATTCCAAGTACAAGCCACTGCTATTACTCAAATACTGTACCAGTAAAATTTCACGGTAAAGGCCAATCCAGAACATGCATACAAGGGGAGCTGGGGAACAGCTCAATGCAAACTCAGCCTCGAAATTCGATGGGGATTGGTGGTTTATGTCAAGGCCCGGCCTCTTTACCCCCAGGACAAAGCCCCAGTGCCCATTATAAATAAAGTCGGGTGGGACCCACGACCGGTATAGACAAGAGGAGATATCTTGCCCCCACCGAATTCAAACCCCGGACAGTCCAATCCTTAGCAAAAAACTGTACAGACTACGCCGTCCTGGCCCCCCCGTAGCATGTATACGTCTTCTAATAGAGAAATGTATAAAAAATATAGTACACTATTGCAAGCCAGACGATCCCAGTGCCCGCGCGGAATAAGGCGCGGGTCTGCGACTGCTCGTTTGTTGGGACTGCGGGTTCTAATCCCGCAGGGGGTATGAATGTTTGTTTATTTGTATTGTGTGTCAGGGAGAGGTCGCTGCTTCGGGCCAAACACTCATCCAGGGAAGTCTTACCGACTGTGTGTTACTGACTGTGATCAAGTGCAACAATAATCCTTTACACTTAACAGTAAGTGGGTACAAAGGGGACAGACTAAGAAAGAAGAAAGAAGTATTGCAAGCGGACTAACTGTGATTCTCATTGCGCAGTCGTCCTCGCTTTTCAATCCACCTGTTTCCTACGTATACAGAACCCGTAATGAACTGCCTCGTTATCCAGTAACATGCAAAACCGCTAAAGCACGTTACTATGTATGTTTCTCAAGAGGCACGTATCCAGACCATCATTTTTCAAACTCACTCAACTAAATATTGCTGCTATGCCCTTCTGTTCACGGACCCTGCATCGTTCCCCATTCTTTACATCACTATTAATTAATGGCCCCATTGAAGTACCTTTGATAATTTTCGTAATTTCATCCTTACCTTTGTTGTATTATACACTGTTTTCCTTTAAGCACTTCTCCTTTTTGTTTCTGAACTTTTACTGGCCTATCTATTCCCTTTATCGCCCCACCCCCCCAATGTGCTGCAAGACACACAAACATAACCACAAAAGACAATACAAAGAAACAAACTAATGGGAAGGAATGAATAACACACAACAGTAAGTAAATATAACCGCATTGGCAATGAAATAATAATTCCAAATGCATAATAATGAAAAAATTAATAAAGCTGCGATTGGAAAACAAAGCCCAGAATCAACGAAACGAAATTACGATTTACTGTCGTAAGAATAATATTAAATATCGCAAACATCATGAGAAACAGTTGCCAGCGTGGAGATATGAGAAAGAATTGAACCACGAACAGGATTAAACAGATGCACAACAAACAGCACGACTACAATGCATAAAAGAACAAGTTAAATTAAGTTGTAAAAACAGAAACCGGTATTATGCCCTTGTTCTGATATACAGGATTTTAATTACGATGTTTTAATTACGTTTTTTCATCTACAGTACATATTTACAGGCGATTTAAAACAAACTGTAGGGTAGGACAAAGAAGTCATTACATTGACTCGTGGAGATCTCCGTAGGACATACAAGAATGAAACAAATGAAACAAAAGCAATGCGAAGAGCATATTATATATAATACTCGTATATACAACAATGTATGAGTAATATAAAAGTCCCTATGAAAATATGTACTACAGGCGGTGCAGCAAATGTAGCATTGTCTGTACACAGACGTGCAGAGCAAGCAGCGACAATAAATATAACAGCATGAGGTGAAAATGCACGGAACATGCGACGAACTGTCACAGCAAGTACTTCATGCCGTACTGTATACTAACGGACTCTAAAATATGATATTCCGATTAGAAGGAAAAACAGTATTAGTCGATTTAAAATACAAGGTTGTAACGAATAGAGGTTAATCCTTGAATTGCCGGAACAAGAATCTCCGGGCACATGGCAGATGTTTCGCTCGACTGTGCTGGGTTTACATCCGTACTACTGAAGAATTTTAAACCGCAGTAGAGTCCCGATCATCTGACCTAAACGGGGCCGACTGGTGGTCTGATTACCGACAATGTCAGACAATACAAAAATTCATCGAAAATCAGGCCTCGGGGAGTTTCTGAATCACATCCAAGCACTCTTCTGGTTCTGAAACGAAACTGGTAGATCAGTAGGGGTAGGTTTTTAAAAGGTTTTAGTTTATGGTTACCAGCAGCACTACTGCAGGCTACAAAACCGTAAACAGGACGTCGAATGGATACGTCGATTAAAGCGAAAAAGTCGGTTAACCGAAGGTCGGATATTCGAGACTATGCTATAAAAATTTGCACAAAAATGAGTCGAAAGAATTTCATGTCATTCTGTATTCCATATATCATCAATTCAAATACAAAGTGCAACATTTAAATAACTTGCAAGAATTTACTCTTGTAGTCGAGTTAATTAACAAAACAAATTATATTCGACGAAAAGGGAAATAAGATGGTAAGACAAACCGCATACTTACCGAATGTAGTACACATAAAACCTAATGTAACCATTCATGTTACACTTGCACACAATAAAATTCCCGGTTCGCTTCCATACAATACGATAAAAGTTTTATTTATGGGTTTATTAAGCGCCTTTAGTAACTCAAGCAACATTAATAAACTTAATTATTATAAGCAAACAGTTTGATGTCTTCCCTCTAAGTGTGACCGGCACAATAATATACACTGTTATGTTGGCTTGAAGCAATAAAAAAGAAGTTAAAATTCCAACAACCCTTAATAACTTCTCAACTAATCTCGTTAAAACTCTAGAAGAGTTCCCATCATTAAAAGCGATATTTATGGGAGTCAATCTTACCCAAATTACTCACTGCAGTGAAAAGGGGAGACTTCCAATTATCACTGTAAAACCGATCGTAGTGAAAAGGATGCAGTTCTACTTGTGAGCCATTTAACCCATAGTACAGACAGCAATGAAAGTAACTCAGTGCTATTTATAACTCAATTTCACCCTCAGTAATCGACGGAGCAAAAAAAAAAAATATATATATATATACACACGAGCCAGACACCTACACTATTCCGACTAAACGACAAAGCCTTGATTCTGTTTTCTGCCATTCTCACCCGCGGCGCTCAACGCAGTGAAGAGGACTTCAGTACATAACACAGAGACCAGAACGTAATTTTGTGCATAAGCCACTTACACTGTATAACACATTGCAAATAACTTATTTCCACGTGTAAGCCAATTTCCCTTATATTGCGCAGCACAGTGTAAAAACGTAAATCTGCGTGTAAGTCAATTCCACTTACACTGTATAACACAGCCAAAGTAACTTAAATCTGCGTGTAAGTCAATTTCACTTACACTGTATAACACAGTCAAAATAAATCTGCGTGTAAGTCAGTTTCACTTACACTATATAACACAGCCAAAATAACTTAAATCTGCGTGTAAGTCAATTTCACTTACACTGTATAACACAGCCAAAACAACTTAAATTTGCGTGTAAGTCAATTTCACTTGCACTTTATAACACAGACAATATAACTTAACACTGCGTGTAAGTTAATTTCAATTAAACTGCGTAACACAGCCAATATAACAACTCTGCGTGTAAGCCAATTTCACTTACACTGTGTAATACGGCCAATATAAATTAACTCTGCGTGTAGTCAATTTCACTTAAACTGTATAAAGGTAAAGGTAAAGCAGTCCCATTACAGGCCTGGAGTGGCCCAGAGGGTTCCAGGAAATTAAGGTTCCCAGATTTCGTGACAACGGCACAGGGTGGTGGTAGGTTGTCAGCCTTACCCCCAGGAAATACTCCTGGTACTCATTTCTGTTAGAGGGTGAGTCGACCCCAGGGCCATAGTGCGATCGGAAGGATTTTATGTCAACGAAAAATCCGACACCAGCTGGGATCGAACCAGCGACCTTCCGATTTGTAACACAGCACCTTAACCACTGTGCTACCGCGGTCCCCCCTTAAACTGAATAACACAGCTAATATACCTTAACTCTACGTGTAAGTCAATTTCACTTGCACTTTATAACACAGACAATATAACTTAACACTGCGCGTAAGTTAATTTCAATTAAACTGTATAACACAGCCAATATAACTTAACTCTGCGTGTAAGTCAATTTCACTTACACTGTACAATACGGCCAATGTAACAGTCTGCGTGTAAGCCAAGTTCACTTAAGCTGTGTAACACAGCCAATATAAATTAACTCTGCGTCTAAGCCAATTTTACTTACAGTGTATAATACAACGAAAATAACTTAATTCAGCGTATAAGCCAATTTCACTTACGGTGTTTATATAGTGAAAAAAAATATTTCTGCGTGTAAGCCAATTTCATTCAAGCTATTAAATGCAGGCTTCTTTCTATTTGTCCGTCGATTTCACTGACGATGCTGAAAGCAGCAAAAACCACTTAAGTCCATGTTTCAATAAATTTTAAACAAATAAATCAACGCATCATAAAGAACTCAAATTTGACTTCAGGGTCTTACCCACACTCAAAAGCTCAGCGACAATGCCCATAGTTTTGGCATCAGTTTCTTGGGGTCGCCTCATATATACTAACGCACAAATGTACGCGTACAAACATACACACCGCGGCAAACGCATTCACCATGAGTTATGCCATCCACGGGATACAGTCTACTGATCAACGTATGAATTTAAAGTTCATATTATTATCCACTCTAACGACCAAGAATTTTCGTTAATGAATATAGAAAATTGACCACGAAATACTAACTATTAATGACAGCAAAAAAAGTATAAATTCCTTCAGGTTACAAGAGTGGGTTATCACATTTAGTGTCCCATGCCAGGATCCGTAAAATTACGACATTCAGAACAAGGAATCACTGCCTTGAACTTGAATAGGCTACATTCTGAAGCCATTTCCACGATTTTATGGCGAGGAGTTGATAGAATGAGAAGAGCAGTCATGTGATAGGTAGGAGGGAGAGGAGTAGTGAACAAACAAAGTGTTTTGGTTGGGAAACGTGATGGAAAGAGACCACTTGAAAAACTAAGGATAATATAGTGTGTACCAAGAAGAGCGCAAGATTTAAAGTGCGCGTCATTGTCGATCTGTTAGGTTGGCGGCACTGAAAATTTAACATCTGTCATTTGTTATTTTTGCGACTAGTAGTCATGGAACGCTACACCCAGGAACAACGCGTTATTTACTTTTTGAATGAATGGTGCGTTTTATTACAAAAGTAAATCTTGCGCTCTTTTTGGGACACCCCATACTAAAATGGGTCTTGAAGACATAGCATGGAGTTGAAGACGGGATTGTTCTGATTCAGGACAGGGACAAGTGGCGAGAACCTCTCAATACAGTAATCAACCCTCGTTTTCCGTAATATGCGCCGAATTATTTGACTAGATGAAAAATTGTCAGCTCCTCAACCACGACTCTGCTCCATGGAGTTTGTTAGTTACGTTATTTTAGTTATATATGTACACTATTTGTTATTTCAAGACACTTGTACTCCAGAACACAAGAAACAGGCCGATTATTTCGGCGCCCACGAAGAGCCTTATACATCTACAGATTCATTCCGTTCGTCCCAATGCACTTGACAAACCGCCCAACGTGACACACATCATTCTTCCTACCCATTCCGTCGAAGCAGTGTTGTATCCGAACGTACCTACAGCATCAATACAAAGCCAGGTCGATAAGTCGATATGCCCTTATTTCGTAGTCTGCGAGTGCTGAGTTGGACTGAATTCTATTAGTCTAAAGATAGGAACCAGCTTTGTGAGAAAATGCATTACAGCTCATAAATAATCACTGTTCTTCATGCTTCTGCGAGCCGGGAATTTGCTTCGACGGAGGATCGTTTCGGCCAAATTAACGGTACTGGCATCACTATCTGATCACACACAACAGTACTTTAATTCGAAAAAATTAACGGCTTTTGCAAGCCAGGCGTGTGTCCCATTCACATTTGGCGGAAGACCGTATTAACCAAGTAATTATATGGCTGACTGATAGAATAACTAAGAAAACAATGAAACAGTCTTACAACGGGGCTTCCCATTACCTACACAACCCACACAATCAAAACAATACTCTTAGTTTCTTCAGGCTGTCTTTTAATTTAAACTTTCCATCAAAAACTCCAATCCTGGCGAAAATGAATGCGATCCGTTGTTCAATCAAAGGTATTAGATAGGACAGGTCTTGATAAAAGCGATTTGAAGGGCCAAATACTAATTCATGTTTTGTATAAGTGAGTGGAACATAAAGTTGTTAAAATATACGTTGGCACTGAATTTTTAATATTTTGCGTTTTAAATGCTTTTACTTGTTGATGAAGCGAGCTTGACAAGCTGTAACTATTTTTTAGAATTCATTCCGTTTTGGATGAATTCTACCAAAAAAAGTGGTGTACGTTTACGGTCGGCAACAGGCACTACACGTTCTCCGCAACCGACATACCGCATGCGTTTTCCTTCCCGCAGTGGTGAGCTATATTCATGCTGCGAAATAACGGCACAGATTTTATTGGGGGCATAGTTTGCCACCCCACCGACAGAACTCGTGTAGTATACCTTTTTTTTTTTTAATAAAATTCTTTTCGTCCAGTCACCTTCAAATCGAGAAGATCCCTGACATATGTCGGAAACACCCCGAGTTGAACTGCAACAGAAAGTCTAAAGATTCTAAAAACGATCACAAATGGATTTACAAAATCTAAACATAAAGACGCGGTATAGCAATCCGGATCACAAATCTTCTGCCTCGCATCCCAAATTCCAAAAAAGGTAAACTAGTCCCTGTCCACGCCATGAAGGTGTACAGGGAAAGTATAGGCATATTGTTTAACCTCGGCAGTAGATGGAGGTGAGTGGTGAACGTCACGCCCCAGCCGCTTTATCCCCGGGAAAGATCCCGCTACCCATTGAATAGGAGGCTGGGTGGGTCCCAGAGCCGCTCTGGTCTATTTAGAGAAGACATATCTCTGCCCCTGTCCGGTTTCGAGCCCCGGATCGTCCAACTCGTAGCCTAATCACTACACCGAACACGGTCTACTGTATCTAACACCCCCTCCAATTCCACAGTAAAACTGTAACGGTCTTGCATTACACTCCGTGATTACGCTTGTAACGTGACGTAACGCCCTCGTCGCTTCACTGGCAAACGCCCCCCCCCCCCCCCACGGCCGAAGACTGGTGGGCCCCAAAAACCCCCAGGGCGCCGGGTGCAAAAAAAAAAACCTTCAAGAGAGCAGGGAGTTCACACCCCCCTTTTCTCC
>Ga0123354_10006875_pt1 | contig 16988 bp, 13 predicted proteins | sample TergutLab28metaG_2_FD_97872 | JGI IMG/M metagenome (GOLD analysis project Ga0123354, IMG submission 97872) | Labiotermes labralis P4 segment gut microbial communities from Petit-Saut dam, French Guiana - Lab288 P4 | ecosystem: Host-associated > Arthropoda: Insects > Digestive system > Gut ...
GTGAATAATACAGGAACCAAATACGTTAGAATTATGAAACAAACTGCATTTTGAAGAGAAAAAACGGAGAGTATACACCATGTTTAAAATATTCGGTACCTATATTTGTTGAATAAATATATACAAAAAACTTTGGAGGTTAGCGGTGCGGTAGGTCAACTGTAGTTGACGTTAGGCGTCTAAAGTTTAACCAAGTTAATAAATAGTGAATTTGTTGGTGAGTGAACTGGGTAGATTTCAAAATGCACGGTGCAAAGATAAAACTTCCGAAGATAGTGTTTAGTGTTTGTGCCGCCAGATTTGACACCAATTACTCTGCATTTTTTTTTCCACACAGTTTACAATTTAATGTTCCTTGTAATTCTTACGGAAGTCATGATTTTTCTCTATATCATTCATCAGTCGCTTGATTTTAGTGGAAGCAAACTGCGTTCTTTGCGCGGTGTGAGCCAAATTTTGAATATAGCGTGTATTGATAAATGTGTAGCACATATATTAGGGGATTATTAGGTGTTTTCATGTTCTGATTGCCGGCCATTTCTGCACACTTTTCATTGGGTTTCCTCCGTTTTCAGACAAACAGTGAGCTAGTTCCCAAGATTCCAAGTTGCTACTGTATGCTTTCTGATATATCCTTCCAAACTAAAATTCACATATTTAACTCCCTTGCTTTAAAATGAACTAATTAGTTCCCCCCCCAAATTTGTATTTAATCGTTAACCAATTAATAAAAATCCCGGGATCCTTACTTAAATCCACTATATTTCACCTTTTTGCCGTCTGCATTTTCGTACCTCTCCTGTCAGAAGAACGAGCGGTCTAAACCTGGCAATATTCCAAAAACATGATGTTCTTCTCCACTCCGACACTCTTTCCTTGTCCATAGTTTTCAAAGGATTAAACGCTAAGGACATAAATCAGCAATGTCTGACATCGATCTACGTTATACGTAAAACCCCATTCCTGCCGCATAGAAAACACGCAATGCGATGACCAAATATTTAGAGATGGAAATAATAGCTGTTTGTTCGGACACTCCAATGAAGCAAGTATATTGTGCGGGCCAAATGGAGGGATTTTAAATACAAACACAGGTTGCATGTACGTGTGCAATAATATAGAGAGTGACAGATTTTAGGTTATGTAGTATTCACTGAAATGAATATAAGAATCCCGGTCAACATGTGTCCAAAAACCTTTACTTCCTGAAGTATTGTTGTCTTTCGTTTTATCTCTGCTGCAGGTGGTGTGTGTGGTTTTCATGCATGTCAATACAACTTTCAAATCTTCTTCCCACAAGAAGTGCTTACTGTTTCAAAAAAATTCCGGGTTTACTGCAATTTAACGAAAGGCTTTCGGTTCTGGTTACTGTGATACCCTTAACGTCAGTGATCGTATCTGACAAGAGCAACGCCTTCGGGTGTTCCAACAGCCAAAAATCCAGAGGCTTAATTACAGGTGATCCTGAGGGGTGATTGACTGCACCCACACGTCCTGTCCGCTGTCGACCGGAAGTCTGTTTCAGGTACTGTCAGACCCTGCGGAGACGCTTAAAATCTTTGATTTGTTCAGACCCAAGCCTTGACTGACAGATGTTAGTGCAAAATTTCCTGTCAGGATATTCAAGTAAAACCAGGAGTTTTTGTAAGGGTACTTGCTGCTTATGGGGAGAAATGCTAGATGTTTTCTGGGATGCATAGAAACCCCACACCAACATCTTCTGTAGAGATAACAAGTAACTCATGTCTCAGCAGGAATTGTTTTTTCTCGCATATGTTACCTGGGACTTCAGCCTAGGAACAGGTGGTTGGCCCTTGTAAACACGAAAATAAACCTTCGGGTTTCACAAAATACGTAGTATTTCTGGAGTAGCTGAAAATCAGTTAGCTCCTCAAGAAGGACCCTGCTCCACGGGTAAGTAAGCAGGTTGGCTGGAACTGTTTTGCTCATTTAATTGAGTACTATAAAACTTTAAAGTCTGCAACCATTTTTTCAACATCCTGTGTAATATGAAGTGTTTGATATTGAGTGAAAACTTAAAAATTGTGGTAGTTACGTGGATGTTAGCTATACACAAGGAAGACTGATGAATTAATCATCAGTTTAAAGCAGAGTTGGAAAGTAAAACAAACACAATTAGGTGAATAAATGAGTATTCTTTAGGGGTAAGGTAGACGAGGCACAAAAAATCTTCTGAATTCTGAAACTACTTCCGGCAGCTAACATTAAAATAAACGGCTTTATTTTAAATGTATACATTTTAAAGTTACTGACTTTAAATTTGTAACGGTAGACAGGTGTCGATTTAAGTACCAAGAAACAAAGCGGTGTGTCCTCTGTTTCGGAGGAACAAACAGCCTCCTTCTTCAAAGCGTCTGTTCGTCCTGTCATCGCCCGCAATGCACGTCACTAGTTTCGGTGACTGGAAAAAAATCAGATTTTTGTGGGGCGCAACTGACTACATGCCTCCCCATTTTTGAAACTGAGGATGGAATTATCAAATTTATGAAAATCCAGACACTTTTCAGGACACTGTACTATAAACAAAATCCAACAACGTGGCAATCCCACGTGCACTGTGTCGTGTTATCGCCAGAAGCCATTAAATTTAATAATATTTGTGTGTCATTATGTATCGCGTTATTAGCTGTACGTACTGTGCACGGTCTGTGTAACCTTATTGGAGTCTGGGGGTTAATGGATTAAAATGGCGAAACCGTTTTTGATAATATTAAAGGGAATTTACAGTAGAAGTATAAATAGTCGTGTAAGAGCAAATATGTATATATATATATATATATATATATATATATATATATATGTATATACACATATGTAAGCTGTGCTGCCGCTCGTAACATTTTGTATATCTGTTTGTCTGGGTCAAATAATCCTGGAATGAAATATCACATATCTGTGTAGCTGTGTAACACAGACTCTCCTCAGGCTATTGATTCAACAGTCGGCAGATCAAAAGCTTTAGTAGAATCACCAGACACGATTCCCTTTTTGTATTTAATTGGATTACGAAGCATGTGTAAAAATAATAAAAGGCCGTCCGTGTGTTTAGAGAACTGAACACACGGAGCATTGCGGACGTTACACAGAAATATTGGAGTTTCATGGAACGGCATTTTGATCTAAGAGATAAATTTAGTAGTAGTCAGGGGAAAATTATGTATTTTGTTTTCTTTATCTGACTAATTACAAGGGGATGAGAGAAGTGGGACATGTAGCATGCATGGTGGAGATACGGATTACACATTGAGTATTAGTCTAAAAAATTTAAAAGCTAACAAGCGTTTGTCAGGAGTGAATGTGGATGGTTGACCGATATAAGTAATGGTCATACAGGTAGGGCTTTTGAGGGCTGTAACTGGAATAATCTGGCTTAGGGTAAGGTCCATCACTGGATCCATGTGAAAGGGTGATGAATATCGAGATTTCCTGGAAAATTTGGATGCAAATCTGGTGCATTAAGTGGTGATAACATCCAAATTTCTCCCTGAAGCATATGTTTTTATGTGCATATTTAAGTAATATTGAATACAGGAGAAAAATATAGTTAATACATTATTTGAATTTTTTTAACTTCCCAGTATTTCGGGACTGGAATAGCAAATCAAATTTGCTTGCATGAAAAACAAAGTTCAGAGAAGTTTAAATAGGTGCCACTGTTCGGTCAAGAATAATTTTTATTTCCTTCTGTATCTATAAGTACAAAGATTAAAATATGTGTATAGAAATGTTGTGTTGTTTTGTGTGGGTGTGAAATTTGGTGTGTACTTGCTGTAGGAAGAACAAGGCTCTGGGTTTTCGGGAAGGGAGTTAAGAAAAACATTTTGCCTAAGAGGAAGGAAGTAATTGTAGTCTGGAAAAGATAGCACTATGAAGAGATTAATTATTTATGCTTTTCACCAAATATAGTGCTGATAAAATTAAGAGGAATGAAAGAAAACGGAAGATAAACAGGGTTTTTTTTGGGGGGGGGGGACCTGAAGGAAGGAGGAGTCTTGGAAAACCTAAGCCTCTTTGGCAGGATAATATCAAAGCAAATGTCAAGGATATAAGTTGGCATGAAATGCACTGAAAAAATCTGGCTCAGAGCAAAAACAAATGGAGCTCTAGTGGCAGAATAATGAAATTTCGGGTTGCATACAAAGCGGGAAATTTCTTGGTTAACTGAAGAATTATTTAGCTTTTCAACAATAAATGTGCACTGAGGATCTTGTTGGATTAAAACGATGATTATGTTGTCTTTTATTTTTTCAAAATAGAAGCTTTGAAAGATATTTTGCTCACTAAAGTAAGTATGCATATATTTTTTCCCCGATCCTAGCCGCATTCTCAACCCTTCATAACCTTCAATGGGCGTATTAGGTAATGCACGTTTTCAGGTTTCCGTGGTGCTGACTATACTGCGTCACGCTACTTAACACTGTATTCTGCATGGTCAGTAATAGTTTTAAGATAGGATGTAGAGGATGCTTATTTTATATTTTATATATTTTGCATATATTACTGAAGTTCTGTCACATTGAAAACATGTATCCGCCAAGATATTCGGTGACACCTGCCGTGTTCAGGGTAGAGAAAAATAGAAACGCGCTGTAGGTTACCGTTAAGAGCGATAAGTTGGTTAAGTTGTAGCTGGTTAAGTGTTGGTTAAGTTGTAGCTGGTTAAGTGTTGGTTAAGTTGTAGCTGGTTAAGTGTTGGTTAAGTTGTAGCTGGTTAAGTGTTGGTTGCTGGAAAAAGTCTGGATGGTAATTGCAGAAGACCTTGTCATAAAGCTGGTGGTTGCATACTGGTAGTCGGTACAAACATAACAGACTTCACGGCGTCACATCTAAACAGATGTTAATGTTCATTTGAAGTTCAAGTGACTGTGCATCGTGATAAATTCTTATAATTAAACCAACTAGATGCACTAATTTCTGAAATTTATTTTGGAATAAAACTCTATATGTTTCGGACAGTTCCTCTGTCCATCATCACGAGTTTTTCACTGTACACACAGCAATGGTATATGTCATACAGGTTTGTTGATATATACCACTGCTGTGTGTACAGTGAAAAACTCCTGATGATGGACAAAGGAACTGTCTGAAACATGTAGAATTTTATTCCAAAATAAATTTGAGAAATTAGTGCATCTAGTTGGTTTTATTATAAGAAGTTAATGTTCATATTGATCACAACGAGGACATAAATTACCGAATCAAATAAGTCATCCTGTCATTTATATCCTTGCGAATTCCCAACTCCGTGCAGCCATTAATTTTCAAGTCGAACAAACAAATATGTGAGTTTGAAGAATTCTGTAAGATCCCTTCCTGAAATGTCTGTAGAAAATCAGAGTTATTGCAATAACTATGGTCCAATTTCCGACAGGTATTAAGTACCGGGGACTTTGTAACAATATGCCAATTACAAATGAAAGTTCTTCGTCGTGCCATGTGTCAGAATTTCCTGTAAAATTTTATGTTGGTGGAGCCAGGCTGCTTAATTTCATTGCTGACATGGCGACATGATTTACATCCCGTCATTAGTCAACATTCATTCAATATATCTCCCAACTTCGTTTCTGTGCTTTGATTTGAATCTAGCTGACGGATTTCTCACCCATCCAACGTCTATATTGAATATAGATGTGACATCCGGAGCGATTTTGTACAACTGAAGATGAGTGAGAATTTTTTTTTCTATTTAATTTGAAGTAAGATTAATGTGTGTTCCATATTGCACTTACTGCTTTCAGAATTTGAAATTCAATTTATTTTCAGCTGGTAGTGCTGTATTGTATCAATATTGCGCCCTCCGTTATTTGAGATAGGACAACGTTAGGTTCCGTATATAGGCACCAGCGTTTCGAACTAAATTGTTGTTTCTAACTTCAGGATAGAACGGAAATGTTGTTACGTACAAAAACACACGGCATAATTTCCCAGAAGTTTGTTGTCTTAAATGTATAGTCATGCGCCGCATAACGACGTTTCGGTCAACGACGGACCGCATATACGACAGTGGTCCCTAATATTATAATTTTAATAATATTTAACATTGTTTTACAGTTGGCTACAGTATTCAGTACAGTAACATGTTATACAGATTTGTAGCCTAGTGGCAATAGGCTATCCCATATAGCCTAGGTGTATACTGTACCACCTAGTTTTGTGCAAGTACACTCTATGACGTTCGCACAACGACGAAATCTCCTAACGACGCATTTCTCAGAACATATCTCCGTCGTTAAGCGACACATGACTGTAATCACCGTATAATCTTGTAACTAACATATTTTGTGCCATTCAGGTGTAAATTACATTCTGTTATCTTTGTCTAACCCAGAGGAAAGAAACAACACTGTATCGCCCTCTCGTTTTGCAAAGACAGGTGAAGCCACTCGACAAAATATGAAGCTTAGCTTGCTGTTCATCCTGACAATTTTTTTTGCCTATGCAAGTCTCTGTTACGCAGGCGTGAACACAACGGTCATACTGGAGCTGCATGGCGTCCGTGTGAATGGACATTAAAGGAAAGAAACATTGACTCAGAATAGTTAAAGTGCAGTTCCTACACAGCGTGAATAAGTTGGGGAGTAAATTGAAAATGCAAAAGGTGTGGAAGGAAAGCTGCAGAAAAATAAAACAAAGGGAACTGTAATTAACTAGTGTAAAGCTTGTTGAAATTTTTAAACCGTTAATTTTTGAAAAACTGTTTTCTTCATAACAAAGACGAGCCGATTAGTTCTGCTTATGGACATAGTTGCACTTTACTGCAAGCCGCACTTAACGTGTGTGTAGGCCTTACAATTACTGACATAAAGGGATGTCATGTATGTTTTTATCTCTCTACACGAACTGAGAAATTGGAGCAAAATTGTACACCGAAATTTCTGGATCCTCCTGTACTCTATATTTACCTAGGATTAATATCGAAAATATTTTTGAAAATTCTGTTTGAAATAATTATAAATGAACTTTCCCCAAAAAATACATAATCTCAGTAAAGTAAGTTTTGGAAGAACAAACACATTTGGATTTCTCTCTCTCTCTCTCTCTCTCTCTATATATATATATATATACATATATATATGTGTGTGTGTGTGTGTGTGTGGGGGGGGGGACCGCGGTAGCACAGGTTAAGGAGCTGTGCTACAAATCGGTAGGTCGCTGGTTCGATCCCAGCTGGTGTCAGTGGAATTTTCATTGACATAAAATCCTTCCGATCGCACTGGGGTCGACTCAGCCTCTAACAGAAATGAGTACCAGGAGTATTTCTTGGGGTAAAGGCGGCCGTTGTCTAAGGCTGACAACCTACCACCATCCTGTGCCGTTGTCACGAAATCTAGGAACCTTAACTTCCTGGAACCCTCTGGGCCTGTGCAGGCCTGTAATGGGACTGCTTTACATTTACCTTTATATATATATATATGTGTGTGTGTGTGTGTGTGTGTGTGTGTGTATGTGTATATGTATAGGGTGTATTTTTGGCTGCTTGACCGATAAGCGCCTGCCCAACTCTCTGTCAGCGCGCCGTCTTACGCCGCGTGTCGGGGAGTTTCAACACTCAGTCACGGTAGTTAGACAAATGATCGCAGTAATAACAATCTTAAGAAAGTGTGGTAAAAACTTACTAGAGCGTCGGGCCGTCGCTTATCGGTCAAGCAGGGAAAAACATTCTATATATATATATATATACAGCGATGCTATATGGGATGGAAATTTTGTCGGCGAAGATGAACACTGTAATACCGACTGAAATTTACCATTTAATTTTACGGTCTATTCTCGTACGGAAATGCGTGCTAACTTACCTAACCACAAATTAGCATGGGTTAGATAAGAAATTTTCAACAAGTAATAATGTAATCATGCGTAATGCAGAAGTCTGTGCTTTTTGATCGTCTCTTGTTTTTCTTAGTATGAGGAAGTTAAGAAGAATGTGATAGGCTGATCATTTAGCACACGCTCGCGAAAAGAGTAGCGTGTACACTTTTTATGTAAAGGAAACGCCAGGAAAGAGGCGTATGCGCAGGTGTGATGATAATATTAAAATCGGCCTTGAGGAGGCTGGGCCGGAGGTTTTAGTGTGTTTTAATTTGGCCACTGCCATTACGGTGGTGAAGCTTTGGGTTACATAAAATACCGCGAACGTCTTGGGTAAATGAACAATTATTTAGATACTGGTGAACTTCTATTGATGTTCATTCAATGCTCGAGCCATCTGCATTGCTCCCCATGCACTCTGAATTGTATGTACCGATTAAGACAGAATACACTTTATTAAGTTTCCAGTTCATTCATTCATTGATTGATTCATTCATTCATTTATTCAGTCACTCTGTCAACATCAGTGACTCCAGTGGCCCAGCAGTGCTCCACAATGGTCAACACGAAGCAGCGACACGTAGTTGGAATTACAAGCTTCGATTATCGTATTTCTATCGCGGAGTATCAATATATTATTCTCTATTCTATATCCACGGGGAGTTTTACTGTTTTAGGTTAACGTGCTGTCTCAGGGAAACAAGGGCACAACTCACACTTGTCCTTTCCCTTTCCAGTCCCTATCACATTTGCTGTAGTTTTCTTCGCCGAGCAGATTAACATAGCGGTATGGTCTAGACTGGAGTTTCTGAGTATTTACCTGTCCATCCTAGTACCTGATGACGGTAACAGAGCAAGTTACCGAAACTTACCGTTCTTCTTTGAGTTCTGGACTACAGACGAAGAACAACACCAAGGAATACAGGACATATCTTTAAAACGGGTGTCAGTACTGCAGAGCTAGGGTCTTTATTTGTTGCTATGCAACAGTACAGCTACGAGAGGATTTGTGGACTGAATGAGTGGGTTCCGCGTTCAGTTGAACATCCTATACTGGTATAAGAAATCAGTGTCAAAATTCTTTAGAATTGACTTATTTTTATAATGCTCTATATTGCAGCTTTATTATTAATCTGCATAGGTTGGTCACAAATTAGGAGGATTTTTGGAAGGTTTGTAACTTTCCCAAAATAGAACCAAACTCGGTTCAAACGTCATGAAAGGCACTGAATATTTTGTGTTGCTATAACCTAACTCTCGAGTATAAAGTTACGGCTAACAGCGACGAATTATCTGGTCCCACAGAATATCTGGCGTTATAGGGGAGGTGTTGCACAAACCGATTGCGTTATAACAGGGCTCGACTCTAGATATGGGAAACTTAGCTTACTGCAGAGTCTCCCAGTATGCACCTTTTCCCCTGCGTAGAAGTTTATAATTTTCCGCTATTAGCCCGACCATCGGGGTAATAGTAATACAGCAGCATATACAAAACGCCAATAAATAGTTAGTTTGACGCCGAGATCTGCTCTCTTCTAAGTCGTTACGCAGCTTGTAGTGGTAGATCCTTACCGACGGTCCAAGACTTCATATTGGTCCCATTTTCAGGGCTCAAGAAATCCCAAGTCTGACCCTCTGCACGGCATGGTCATACAGAGTGAGTAGAGGTACAGCTCCACCTATTCTTAACCTCGGCACTAGATGGAGGTTAGTGGTTAATTTCATGCTCCTTTCTTAATTCTTGGGAATGAACCCCTTGAACCATGGAATAGGAGATTCAGTGGGCCCCAGGGCCGTGGGGAGAATTTTAGAAGAGAAACATTTCATTTCTTTACCAGAATTCAAACCTCGGACAGTTCACTGCATAACCTAATTGCTATACCGAACACGCTATCCCCGTTTCTCTATATGAAAACTCTCACCAAAAAAAATGTACCAGTGTCCGTTTTTTAACATGCAGCCACAGGTGTCCAGTACGCGGTCCTTCAGTAAAATGACACAATCCCATCCACACTTGTCTGTGATGTATGGACTTGGCGAAAAATTGCGAACATAAAAGCGAAAAATGGGGACTGCTTTGTGGGAAAAATATTTTCCACGTGAGTTTTGAATAGAAAAGTGCGAGCCCACTTGATGTTCCCGCTAAATTGTAGCCACTCCGTATAATTAAAAGAATAAAGAATTTAAGTTTTCTCCCCCCCCCCTGGATTTATAAGAAATTAAACATCAAAATTCCAGACTACATAAGTCTTTGAAGATGCGTTAGCTTAAGGAGCATAAATAGCACTTCAATATCCGTGGAGAATTATTTTGTAGGCTTTTAATTTTAAGTACCCATAAAAAGTACCGAAAGTAACGCGCGCACTAAACGTAGGCCTACTAATTTTTCGCTATAGTGATCATAAGAATCTCCGATTATCGTAAATAAGAAACAGCGAAGCGGAGACATGACCGAAAATATGTTTATGGAAAATTAATAAACAACATATAGATAGGCGTTATAGTTTGTATACTCCACCCAACACTCTTAGCATTGTAACGCTGAGAAAGTCGAGATTGGCGAAACATATAGCACGCATGGGAAAACTGCTAGGTTCGTACAAGATTTATTTTCGTAAAACTTAAAGTGAACAGAAGATACAGGTGTAGCCGGGAGGTCAGTGTTGCTAGGTATCGTAAGGGAATAGGATGGAGTGGGAGGTAGGGGGTCGTGGACTGGATTTCTTTGTTTCTTGACTGGTGCCGATAGAAGCTGTGGGACGTGTTAATTTTACTTCTGTTCACATCAAAAGTGGATAAATAACCGTCAGTTTTAAAATAAGAAGCATGTAAGCTTCGGACTGATATTTATGATGTGACCATTTTGAACCTGGTCTAGCTGTTGGTAGTCACAAGCGAAACGGTTCCGCGTCACCGTACGAGCTTCCAGCAGTGCACTCAATAAAGCCCCAATATCATCTGCCCGCTCATTATTGCCTCTCTGCATCCTTATACAGAGTGGCATAGTAACCATGTGACAGTAAAAGCAACCCGTTAAACCTACTCTTAAGTATAACTCTTAACACTCATACTCAGTACATACTGGGCCAGCAAGACGACAGCATCAACATACAGATTGTATAAATAGCCACCACACAGACGGACTTCATTATAATAACAAATGATTTTAGACCATTTTATTATAAATAGGACAATTTCAATATTTTAAAGATATTAAGCGTTGAGATTTGAACAGCATAAAATCCATAATATAATTTTAAATTTTAAATTATATTACCCACTACTACATTCGAAGTACTTGTGTAACTTAACAAAGTACTAATTACGAATTCCCTAAGGATGACACAGTAGTGTCGAAACATGTAGGAGGAGTGTGATAACCTGTTAATTAATTGTGCATTTTTTAGTTCATTGTACAAAATAGTAAACGATGCACGGTACGTACAGGTATTAAAATACACTTTGTCACGTTGCTTCATTCTGTGTGCAACATAAACAAGAAAGCTTGCACTCAATGTACTGAAATACAGTAACTATTTAAATTAAGTTACTTATACAAGTGACTGATGTGTCTCATACTTCCCGTTTTCTGAAGCTACAAACCCTCAAAACATCTGGGTATTGGAACTGTCTTTCTGTTCAACTGTGGGCAAGATATGCTGTATACGAATGACGTAAGAGCGTGGTGCGTTCACGTATTTCTACTTGACTATCCTATCGGCCTGTTACAATTTTACTCGAAGGGAGAGCTATACGACGTTGTAATGTCATTGTTAAGAAAAGAGCATACTTCGGTCTTCATGTTTAGTGTCCGACATTTTGGCCCATTAGCTGGTGTGAGGAAAGCAGGAGCATTACTCGTACATGGAGTCAAGGAGGAAAGGAACATCTTATAAACAATAAAAAAGGAAGACTAACTGGATGGTTCACATGTTGCGTAGGAAGTGCATTCTGAAACACCTTATTGAAGGAAAGAATTGAGGAAGGATAGAAGTGACGGGAAGGCGAACAAGAAGATATAAGAAGCTACCGGATAATCTTAAGGAAAAGAGGTGTACTGGAAATTGAAAGACGAAGCACTAGACTGCACTCTGTGGAGAACTCGCTTTGGAAGAAGCTGTGGACCTGTCTCAAGACAAGACAATTGAACGGATAAATGTAACAAATTGCAGGTTTCTCGAAAGATGCTAATGAAAATCTGCAATAACAAATTTCAAGAAAATCCGTCCAGTGTTAGCGGATTGGCAAGACGGCAAGACAGACATGACGAAGATGATAAGCTTTTATCGCGAGTAGGCGAAGAGGCCTAACAGTAAGAGAGTGGGAACTACTTTGGTGGGCCCTCGATGAATAGCTTACCAGATTATATCCAGCTGAAGATGGAGATACCCAGTTACAGAGAATTAGTTATTTTTTGGACCGCGGGTGATAGACGGCTTTTAAAGATCAATCACATCCGTGACAATACGCAATCTTCATTCTCTTGTAATGTCGAATTACGCTTATGTATAGACGGCATTTCGTATGATAAAAATTGACATTACGTTCGCGATAATTACTTGTTTGGTTTATAATTTAAATCGTGTTGCAAAAAAAAAATTGTGAACAAATCTTAGCGCACTGAAAGAAAGCAGACATTTTATAGACGACCTTACCTTATTCATTCCATTTAAAGCTTTCTGTACAGCGCTGAATTGACATATGAAGCTCTGCATGCGTATAAGTAACTCTGTAGGGCAGATCCATTGCCGAGAAGCTAATAGTAGCCAACCTAATCAGAATATTCCCCTCTTTTATTAAACCCACTCTTTATTACTGTCCACTCACAAGAGTTGCCCTAAGCTGTTCACAGGTTTAATGGTTTTGAAATCAAATTGAAAATTATCCCATTTAAATGTCCTTATGTCGTTTTTGAATTAAAAAGAAGTAGAATGACGCAGTACGGTTGAATTACAGGAAAACGACTCTCAAATTTATATCAATAGTCGCTGGTCCCTGCATCAATATTATATATAATTCTGTTTCATATCCACAGCGGATTTTCCTGCAGGTTCGAATTATATTTCCAATCTACGTTGGTATTAAATTCTGTCTGGCAACAGACCTTGTAACTAAGTGCAAGAATGACATGTAACAGTTCTCAGAACGGTCAATACTTAAGTACCCTCAGGGGACACTCAGATTTTGTGACCTACAGCGCGGAGGGGAAGGGCGGCGGCGTTGGGGTGGATGTGGGAGTGGCTAAAAGCAAGAAATCAGTATTGTTGGTACGCACAATCAATAAAGATCAACATAATAAAATTCTGGTTGTTTATCAGAATGGTGCTTATATTGGATTGTTTGTGGTTGCATGAATCTTAGAAATTTCTGTGCAAGCTAAATGTAACTGATGAACGAAATGTCTGCTCTTTCGTTACGTGGAAAACCATCAGGGTTAGCGATTGTTTAGTCCGTATGGTAACCAGGCTGCAGGCTGGACGACCGAGGAATCATGGTTCGTTTCTCAGCAGGAAGAAGGAATTGTTCTTACATCAAACTAGGAAGGGGCAAAGCAGCTCCGGGAGCAGATCATCTGCTGTATAGTGGGTACCGGAGATACATTCCTCGGGGTACATGGACCGGAGCGTGAAGATAACTACTACACACCACTTTAACTACACGTGGCAGGAGAGAATCCTTGAAAGACTGACATTTATCAATTTGGTCACGAAATACTACTGCCTTTATATAAACCGAAAATAATGCCTGTTGTCACACAACAAAACTTATCGAGCCTGAGGCTGTGGGCAATTCTTTTAGTTTTTAAAATTATGCTATTTTATTGTAGGAATTTATTTACTTGACAAAAGCTGAAAATGGAGGACCATTCAACGTCTGATGTTCACAGTTTGTTATTATTCCATTTGTGGGAGATGTCTTCTGAGGAACCGCCAAACGTGATGACAAGGGATGGCTATGATGGTAATAATGATAGTCTCTTAGACGTTACCTTGCCTTGTCCTATTCAAGTTTCCCTGAATATTACAAATATTTTATTGTAATTGTACAGAAATGTCTTGGTGTAATTAGTGCAATATTTACATTTCTTTCTTCTAACACCCATTTTACAAAACGTTCATACACTGCCCGACTTAACGAAATTTCAAGGCACGCAATTGTACACCAGTTTTGAAACGCGCGCCGAAATTTTCTTTGCGGGATTGAAGGCACAGTGGGACGAAGATGGCGTAAGAATACTGCTGGGCGATAACGCGGGCTATGGGATGATCGTGCTGCGGCCGATCGGGGTGTTGTGTGTTGGGGTTGGGTTTTCAACTGCACTTCCTCATCGACCGCATGTATACAACTTCTGACTTCCACAGAATTCGACTTTCGCCAGGCCTTCCCTAACTCAACTACAACGTTAATTCGTAAAGTGTCCTTTGGGCATGTCACTGCGGGTGGGTGGGGGTATGAAGTAGTTTGTCTTAACGACGAACATTCTGGTTGTGTTAGCCTGTCTGATAAGGAGGAGAAGAAAATGGAGTTGAAGTTAAACTGAATGCGCTGATGTCATGTATGGGGAGGTGCTTTGTATTGGAAAATCCCTAAAATATATATCAGAATTATTTAATATTTATTATTCACACCAGGAAATGCACATATAATTAGTATAAAATTATATTATAATTGCTGCAACATATTTCGGTGCCCTCGCACCATCTTCACGGAGCTTATAGTTTGTGTTAGGTAAAGTTATAAATTGTTGAAATATTAAAAATATATACTGCAGTGGTGTCGGTCTCAGTGGCCGCGCGGTCTGCGGCCGCTCGCCTGCTGAGATTGTGGGTTCGAATCCCACCGTGGGTGTGGATGTTTGTCTGTTGTGTGTGTTGTGTGTTGTCAGGTAGAGGTCTCTGCGACGCGCTGATCACGCATCCAGAGGAGTCCTACCGACCGTGAATCGTCGTTGTGTGTGATCTAGAAACCTCGTGAATGAGGAGGCCATGGACCATATTTTACCAACAATCATAATTTACCATGAAGACCTACTGCTGTACATAATTTTAATATTTTAATAATCTATAACTTTAGCTAACATAACCTATAAGCTCCCTGAAGATGGTGCGAGGGCACCGAAATATGTTGCAGCAATTATAATTTAATTTTATACTCATTATGTGTGCAATTGTTGGTGAAATAATAAATATTAATTAATCAAAATGCTCGTTATGAACATAAAAATAATAAGTATTATAACTGACCTAAATAACAGTTCGTAAGACCCAACGTACAGTTGAAATGTTTCGTAATGGATTATCATGTTTGTGTTTTGCTTTCAATTTGTAGTATTCCAAAATTGTGACACGAGCAACTGATACATTATTCACCGTGTTCCGGCAGGCCGCTGCAGAATGCCACCTGCACTGGCGTAATGATTAATTTAGAAACTACATAACCTAGATTAACCTGTTATTAAACTTTCATAATTTTTTTGTTCACAGGTTCGAACATATGGGACCGGATTACCCCGCACTCTAGGGTAATATGGTGAGTACCGCGAAATATTTTTTAATTGAGGTAATTTAAGTTATAGTTATGTACCAAGCGTTTGTTTGTTTGTTTGTTTGTAGGGAGAAACTGGTTTTACAAATTTATTTACACGTTTTATTTTTTTCTGGCAAGAATTAGACCTTCCTGCCTCTTTAGACTTCATTTTTAGCTTCTAAGTGGTCTCTCAGATTCTCTTATTACCTTTGTGTAGTAACGGAGAGAGATCTTGGATTTGTTCTTTTCCCATCATCCTTTCTCTGCAGTGATCTCTGTTTCTAATTTTATATAAAACTTAATTTATTTCACTCTTGTCTTATAATTTCGCATCCGAAAATGCCAGATGCAACAGCGCTAGATTCTTCTTAGAAATCGCTTTAAAAATTTTAAGCGTATAAATTAGAGGGTCTAATATCCGAAACAGACAAATTTCGGTTAACCACATTATTCGGATAATCAAATATGCTTTAGAATACTAACATCAGATTATCCAATTTATTTGGGAAATTGTTTGTAAATGATAACCAGCAAATAATGAAATAATGATGCATTCTAAATTTATTTTGAACTCACGTAATCGTTTTACATAGCTTCACAAAAAATCCACATATTTATATCAGTGCCGCAGAATGCTGTCCAGAGTCCAGACAGTAGCTGAAGCCAATATTCGTTTATGAACTTCTGTCATGCTTTAACCAGCTTAATGATATTTCAGTATTGGTAACCAGTAATTGGAAAATATATGGTAACTTTTTTTTTTTATCGGCGGTGGTTCGGATGATTGCCGCACTGTTGTAGCTTGGTTGTAAGGCCTAGTAGACTGATTGAAAAATGTTTTGTCGTTTTCTCAGCCCTCTGAACGAAATGCCATGACAATGGACCATACCTTAATTTAAGCTACAAACGTTTCCTTTCCTATCTTTTCCCATTCATTCTTCAGTATGTTGTCATCCAGAGCATTGTAACACTACACTGCCTGACTAGTTCAGTCTTAGACTTGAATTCCTTCCAGGCAATATTACGTGATCTTACACAGTCACATTAGCAGCTAATAGACTAATTTATTTATGAAGGTCAGTTGCAGACAATTCTCCAAGTCATTAACACCGAAAAGTAAATTTTATTTCACTTTGTGTATCAACTGAGAATAAGACAGAAATTTCTTATCACTCCCCGAATCGTGATTAATCTTCCTGTTCTTTTTCCCTGTCTGAGGCACACGCTGGTCCGAAAACATTTCCTCTAACCCCGCTTGGGCTCCTTCTTGAACACTTGCCCACTTACGAAAAAAGTGTTAATTTTTTTAATGTTCATACCTGGCATTTTGATTAATTAATATTTATTATTACGCCAAAAAATGCACATACAATTAGTTTAAAATTATATTATAATTACTCCGCCATGTTTCGGTGCCCTCGTACCATCTTCAGGGAGCTTGTAGGTTATATTAGCTGAAGTTATAAATTGTGAAAGTAATAAAATTAAATACAGCAGAAGGTCGTTATGGTAAATTCACACACACACAACACACGCGCACACACACACACAACACACGCACGCACGCGCACACACACACCACACGCACACAACACACGCGCGCACACACACACACCAAACACACACAACAC
>Ga0123354_10006876_pt1 | contig 16987 bp, 9 predicted proteins | sample TergutLab28metaG_2_FD_97872 | JGI IMG/M metagenome (GOLD analysis project Ga0123354, IMG submission 97872) | Labiotermes labralis P4 segment gut microbial communities from Petit-Saut dam, French Guiana - Lab288 P4 | ecosystem: Host-associated > Arthropoda: Insects > Digestive system > Gut ...
CATCGACGAGTACGGCTCGCTCTCCGAGATCGTCAGCGACTTCAAAGGCGGCTTCGACCGCTTAAGCGACGCCGGCATCGAGAACGTCCGCGCCATCGCGGCCAGCTTCAAGCAACTGACAACCAGCTTGTGATAACTGGGTAGCCACACACCAGAGCAATAGGCGCCACGTGCTTGCACCTGTGTCTTGCGCATCAAGCTTCTCGTTTAAGATACGTGACTTCGAACTGCTTGACACGCCTCAGCTCGGGTAGCCGGTTTTCCAGCGTAAAGGCATCATTGGCATCGTAGCGCTGATAAATGTCTAGGCCACGGTCAAGTAGTATCTCCCAGCCGGTGTCAGTAATGACGTGCCGGGCATGGATGGAGCCGCCATCGACAATCTCCCAAGTGAAGTCGATGTCTTGCGTGTCGAGCGACTCTTTCAACTTGCCAAGGTATTCCACCTGGCGAGACTCAAAATACTCGTCTGCGGCAGTAATGAGATGTATCTTGGCCGGTGCTGAGCCAAACCCTACACGGCGCTTGATAAAGGCCTCAACAAGCTCCATAAGGTTGCGAATCTGAAAGAACTGTCTGATATAGGGATCGGTGATGGTTATCTCCTGAGCGCCATCCAGATAGGCACCAAAGAGATCGTCAAAAGACACGCCGCGCTGGTTCTCGCGAAAGACTTTGCGTCCGGTTTCTAGGCGCGGCAAAGCAGTCTGGGCCATGGCATCATCAGGCTGGGCAGAATTGCCGCTTGACGATGCTGTGATCGGCGTATCCGGCCTGCAGGCCGGTGTTCCATCATCCAGAGGCACTTTGTCCAGCGAGTGATAGATACCCGCGAACTCCACTTCCTCTAATGTCGTCACTTGGTTGAGCCCACCGCCAGCATCCGAATAGCTAAACTCCACCCGCTCAAAGGTCTCGTCGATACGATAGAGTTGGTCCTTGACCCGCTTGCGCATCTCCATCGAAAACTCCAGTAACTCGCGCATCTCTTCATCAGTCGCGTCCTTGGCTGGAAAAAGAATCTTCATCAACCCAGAGAAAGTCTTGTTGATGCCGTCTTTATCGCGGGTAGAAAGCGAGTTATCAAGGCTCAATGATTCGCGGTACAGCCCTGAAAAGTCCAGCACTCGCAAATGCCGCAGTGCCTCAGCCAGGTAGTCCACAACAAATCCGTAATCCGAGCTGAACATCTCGCCTCGGATGATAGCCATTTCCCAGCCCGGCACAAAGGCATGGATGCGGTCAATGAAGGCCGGGTCATGATACAGCGACGGCAAGTCATCAAACAAGTCGCTGTTCGCGATCATGTAGCTCACATCATGCGAGGTATTGCCAATAAAGGCCATCGAAGCCTCGGCTGTCACCTGCTCGATGCCCCGCGAGAACGATTTGTTGGCCATAAAGTTCTTCATTATGTCCACAACGTCTGGCTTTGGGCGCTTGTTCTTGCCCGCGAACTCGTCAAAGGCCACGCAATCCCAAAAGCCTACCAGCCCGATCTTGCCGGTGGAATTGTTCACGAAAAGCTTGGCCGGGGTCACCTCGCCACCTGAAATCAAAATGCCATGTGGCGAGAACTCAGAAAAGACGTGCGACTTACCGGTGCCCTTTGGCCCCAGTTCGATGAAGTTGTAGTTGCGCTCGCAATAATTGATCAACCGGGTAATCTGGAAAAGCTTGTCGCGTTTGCCCAGCATCTCAGGGTCAAGGCCAATGGTACGTACAACCACGTCAAGCCATTCATCGGTGGAGAAGTGCGAGCGTCCCTCGCAATAAAAGTCGAAATCGAAGCTTGAGAGTTGGATGGGTTTGAGATTAGTGAGGATGTAGGGCGACTCGTTCTTTGCCTCGTTGGGCGAGTATCCCAAATCTGCTATACACCAGACGCCGGAGACCAAAAGTCGTTGGTTATGCTTGACGGTATCTGATGACACCAGCACCTGAGAGATGCCCAGGTTCTCAAAGCTGGCCTCATAGGCATCGCGCTTCTCATTCAGGTCTACCGACACTTTGTCGATAATCCTCTGATACCCGGTCTCTTTGATTTTTGAGCGGATAAGACCGGACTGTGCCCGCTGCACGTAGTGCTCGGCCAGAATATCCTTGACTCGCTCGATGCCGGCCTTGATCTCCTCCTCATTGTCTGTGGCGGCGTTTTGCCCGAGCAAGAACTCCAGCACAAAGCTCGGCACAGAGGCGTTTCCACGCACCAGCTTCACCAGGTCCTTACGCACCACATAACCAGCGAAGACATCATTTAATCTCTCGTTAAGCGTCGGTATCATTATCCTGTACTTTCAGTCGATAAAGGCGATTACGATTGGCGCCTTCGGCGACAATCTTGCCTTCTGCCACGAGTTCTTTCAAGTAGAACCTTGTTCTTGACGCATTTAAAGCGAGCAGTCTTGATATATCACTGGTCTTACCGACTTCGTGCTCGGCAAGATACTCAAGAACCACTTTCTTTTTCGCTGTCCCGATAGACGCCCTTTCTTTATCGCCATTATTTACCGACATGTTATCGCCATTTTGTGGCGATAACGCAAGCGATAAAATCGTCCGCTCGGGCTCAAACTGCTCTTCGAGGATGGGCTCAGGCCAATTCTGACTGTTCCAGACTGCAAAGATATTGGGTAATCCGCTGCCAGCCCGCTCACCAATATCAATCAAGTTGAAAAGCTTAATGAGCGTTGGGTTCCTTGGGTCAGAAAGCCCTCCTAATACGGCATCCTCAATGCTGATGCGCATCCCGCCTGGATTAGCTATTGTTAACAAATTGGGGCGCCTATGGATTACGATTCCTCGTCGGCCATAGTAGTTGGCATGTATGAGGGCATTTGCAAGAGCCTCGCGCAGAGCTTCATGCATCGACGTATCGTCAATGCGCGAATCTCCCTCGAGCTTAAATGGCGTCTTGACCTCTTGTGCTATGCGGTTGTAGACACGGTAGTAGAAATCAAAGATGTTGCCGCTCCACTCGCCTGAGCTAGAGATAACGCGATCGGTCCATCGTGTGGTCTCGTCATCATGTTCTTGGTAGTCGAGAAAATAGTCAGAGAACTCCTTGACGATCTCGTATTCTTGGCCAAACATCAAGATTCCAGCAGCGGTTGGATACAGGTCGTTATTCTCACCACGCCCGACACAGCCAAGCTTGTGCAAAAACTCTACATCCTCAAGGTTTTCCCATACGTGCCTAGGGTGTGAGCTTTGTAATCGTATTCGATAACGCCGGATAGTGTCGTAGTCGAAGGAGTCCAAGCTGAGCTGTTCCAAAACACGGAGATCTTGTGAGATGTCAGCTTGATCGCTCATCATTGCTCGCACTTCTTCTTTGGTACAGCGATAATCCCCCTCGCCGTTTCTCCGATAAGCCCCTGTCATCGGGTTATTCTTCAGGTAGACCGGCTTGTCCCTGCGGTTAGCACGAGGAATATCAATGACGACAATGCGATTGCCATCAACCTCTTCAATGCATACATGCTTTTCTGTCAAGATATTTACGCTAACCTTTTGGTGATTATTTATAGTTGCCCAGAAGTCTGCAATAAGCTGCTCAGGATTAGGCAATGCTATTGACTTGAGGGTTTTATCAGGTAATTCTTCTACACCTAAGAGGATACAACCGCCTTGTGTGTTTGCAAATGCCGAGTAAGTCTCCCACAGACTTACGGGCAGCCCGCCTAATGCCCTCTTTGCCTCGATGCGGTTATTCTCACGGTATGTACTCAGTTCATTGAGATTCAGCATTGTCACCACTCACTCAGGCCGGTTACTTTGCGGAGGGCGTGGGGGAATTTGTTGTAGTTTGCTTTTACGCCGTCGTCGAGGCCGATTTGGATGTGGTCGTGCGCCATTGGGTATATAGCTTCACTCAATTGGGCAGACGTCGTCTGACTTATCTCTAAAAAGGCATCGCTGATCGGTATCATTTGTACCTGCTGCTTATCTATTTCATTTTTAGCCACGATAAAGCCCCTGTCTGTCATGGTGATATTCAATGCTAGCAACCTCTGGCTTTTTCAATTTGCTTCGGGTGGTTTTCGTAGATGTACTTAACTATTGCTTTTGCTGCATTTTTGAAATCCACGTCTCGATATGGATGTTGGGAGCTTATGCTTCCGTGTGACAAATCATGTAACAATGGGAGTTCGGCAAGCACTTCAATGTTACTTGAGAACTCTCTAAGTTCAGTACAATTAAAGGTCGCCAGGACCTCAAGGACGTGTCGCATTGAATTTGCCGAAGTGTGCTTCGGTTGCTTGCCCTCAGCTAAGGCGATTACATCCTTTAAATGTGGATAATACGGCATTAATAACTGGTCTTCGGATAGGCGCTCAAGTGTAGCACTAGGGGATTCCATAAAGTAAATATACTTAATGATATTATTGCGTGTCAAAATACTAGCTAGTTCGGTGTTATGCGTGAACAGTAGCAGTGAGTTGCCTCCTTGGCTAAAATCAACCGATTCTGAGATGTTTTTAAGCAACGACGCGGTAGTGTAAACAAACTGGAAATCCATGCTAGACACAGGGTCATCAATAATGAAGACCACTTTTTTCTCATCTTCAACGGTCTCTGTAAGCGTGTAGACACTTGCGAGGTAGTAGCAGAAAATGATGATGCTTTTCTCTCCGTCGCTCAAAACGGATTTTGAATTGATTGGGGATGATACCCCGAGTCCTCTAAGGGTAAACTTCTCCTTATCAAGAACGTATTTATCATCAAAGTACATCTTAATTAAGTCTGCCAATAAATCGGCGACCTTGGTTCTCTTTTTTACTTTGGCCGACAGCTCTTTGATCTGATTGTTAGTGTCAATAATCAGCTGCTTATTGGCATTATATTCTGTAATCTCTGCTTTTTTTGTTTGAGCAATGTCAACAAGCGCTGATTCGCAGGCTGCTTTTCTGGCTTCTGTCCTCACGGTTGCCAGCTTGCTGATTCGATCGTTTAACTCACCTGTTTTGCTCTCCATAATCTGGCTGTATGAGTCTATTTGCGAGACTGTATCTCTGACTTGATCCAGTGATTTTACTTTGGTGAACGCAGAGATCTCATCTTTAGCTAGCTGAGTAATCTCATCCGTAATAGCACCGATTTGGTCCTCGAATAATTGCTCATCTATTGCCAGTTCTTCAATATCGAGTTGAAGGCCAATCAGTTTCGATTTTTGCTCAATCACTTGATAGGCCAGCTTCGATTCATTAAGGTAGGTCTGGGTGTCTGTCTGAAGCTTTCTAAGCTGTACAAATAGTTCGCGTAGTTGCTGGATATATTTAGCATGTTCAGACTCAACTGCCGTTTCATAAAGAGAAATAATCCTTGCGGTATCCGTATCAAAATCTCGAAGGCAATATGGACATTTGCCTGGCTTCTCAGTCTGAATGGTCAGGCCTTTTTTGATAAAGTCGATATGGTCGGTTACGTAGGTGGATATTTCATCGTCGCCCTGTGGGCGTTTTACGGGTTTTTTAAGCAGTTTTTTTACCGAGGCAAAGTCAAGCCCACCATTATAAGGTGTTGTTTGAATTGGCTGAATATCGTCTTTTAGTTCGTCTAAACGAGCCAGCGATGCGGCGTAGGCATTGTCTGCTGACAGTAAATCTTGGTTAAAGACACTTTCGAAGGTTATTGCCGCATAAGATGATGTTGTTCTTGCGACACTATGACTTACCAGCTCTGCTTTCTTTGCGTCTATGTAGCTCTTAATTGACTCTTCAATTTCATTTTGTCTTTGGTTGGTTGTAACTAATTGGTCTTGTAGGCTAACGACCGCACCGCTATCCTTACCAAGTGCAATCTCACCTTCAATATTCCCATACAAATCATACTGGCGCTCGTAGAACATCTTGCGCACATAGTCTGAGTTGAAGACATGAAAAACGTGCGAACCAGGATGCTTGGTAACCGTTGGTACGCCACTACTGACTATTTCTAAAGATGCAGAGTCGGTCACCATTTCATTCTCATCCAACCACTTGATTTCGAAAAAGCCTTTTGGCTCATCTTCTTTCAAGAGCTTGATGTCACTCGTTAAATCTGGCCCATTGAAGACTGAGAAAAGCCTACTAATAAAGGTCTTGCCTATGCCGTTTAGAGCATAGATTCCTGTGTAGAATTTGTTACCACTAAAAAATATGGTGTCAGTGCGGGAGTTGAAGGGGCCTATCCCCTTGATTACCCATGTTAGTTTCTTTTTTGTAGTGTCAGGCAAATTAATCACCACTCACTCAGGCCGGTTACTTTGCGGAGGGCGTGGGGGAATTTGTTGTAGTTTACTTTTACGCCTTCGTCGAGGTCGATTTGGATGTGGTCGTGCGCCATTGGGTAAATGACATCGCGCTCCCAGGCATCAAGCTCTTCGATGACTGCTTGCAGCTTATCGGCCTCGGCGGTGTCTTTTGCAGACCCTGTAACTCTGAGGCTCTGGATGCGTACATTGAGTTTGTTGCAGAAGGGGCGGAGGTATTGCGAGAGTATCTCGCTAACGGTGTTTTCTGTATAACGGTGCATGTAGATGAGGACATTAAAGCTCTTTTTGGGGCTGGAGAAGAGCCAGTAGATGGGGCGTTTCTTGTAGACCTTGATGTGATCGTCATAGAAGTCTTTGACCATGTAGCTCCTGATATCCTTGCCCAGCGCCTGCTCGATAAAACGGAGGTTCTCGTCCAGCGTATCTGCCCCATAGGCAGCCTCTAAGAACTTCATAAACTGAAATACCACCCCGTCTTCAAACCACTCGTCATCCAGTACGGGTATGATGTTGTTCTCATCAGGCCTAAATGTGGGAGAAGGAACCTGCGCAAGATACTCTGAGACCGTCTCGCCTTGATTGGCCAGAATCAACCCGCCCTTGTCTAGCGAGTAACGCCCGAATATACAGCCGATGGCATAGGATACCAACGAGCGGATTTCACGCTGCAGATCTGCCCGCCGCACTGTCACCTTGTCATCTGACACCTCAATAGGCACTTCATTTTGCAAGCCATAGATATCAGCAAAGATGCGGTTTAGCTCCTCTTCGTTGGCCTTGAGGGTATAGAAATGCTCATCGGCCTCGGCCTGCCAAGCGGAAAATCCTTCTGAGATCAGTCTACTTGTTCCAGTTAGCAGATGGCGTTGGAAGTCCCAAGAGGTTTCGAAGGAGTCCCAGTCTGCTTTTGAAATCTCTATTGAGCTCTTTACTTCTTGTTCAATTCGTACGACATCACCGGGTTGCCTTAACGGGAGCTTTCCTACATCTCCAACTGTTTTTGTCATTGTCGGATTGATAATATCCAGAAGATAGCGCGTAGTACTGCTGTTGAGAAATCCCATCGCAACATTTTTTTTATCGGAATAATAACATGGCGAGAGATCCCCAGGTATCACTCCTTTTGGATGGCATCGAGCAGCTAAGTCGCCTGATGTAAGGCGTCCCCATGAAACCGCTTTTCTAAAATATAATTCTTCACTTGGTATAATGGCGTGTCCGGTATCTTTTATTTCTCGCCCATCTTCTTTCCAATTCACAACAGAATCAAGGTTTCCATACCACTTTCTAAACTCGCCCCCGTTGTTAAACTTATACCAAGTAGCCTCGCTAAGCCTTGTTTCACTTTTTAATATATTTCCCCATTCGATCTTATTATTATCACATTCGTACCATAATCTTATAAACCGTTCTTTATCGCCGGTTTGCAAACCTCTTCTTGTCGCTCCATTGTCATTTAAAGTTATATCAAATAGAGGTCTTAGTTTCGAAATCGGAGCCCAATAAGCGATTGGTGAGCCGGGGATGGCGGTGAAGTCTGAGGCTGAGAGGCGGTAGAACCATCCGCAGTCCGGGTTGTTAATCGCCTCCATGAGTGCTGCGTCTTTCTCGGCTTCGCTCATCAAGTCAACTAGACGAGCGTATGTGCCCTCAATGTTTCCGAGCTGGTTTTCAAAGACTGCAACTGTAGTCGAGACGACTTCGCCGCTGATGGCGTCGAAAGCACGAGCTCCGAGGTGTGCCATGGCAAGAATGGTGCGGTTTCGCAGCAGTTTGTTACGCATGTTTTCATGACTACTGAGAAACATCCATGATTGCATGGTCACCATTGCAGAGTAACCCAACTTCTTGGCAAAACAGAAGCCGCGTTCAATAAAACAGGTGCAGAGGTCGCTTTTTTCGTCCGGGTAATTTTTGCGCAGCCATTCTGATAGCCAGTTGTTCATGTTCTTGCTACCCATATAGGGAGGGTTGGCCACTACTACGTCGTACTGCTGACTGAGGGCTGCGCATTGGCTGATCGTGGTCACGATCTTCTCTTTCAGGAGCTCCGAATAGATTGTGTCACCACTGAGTGTTTGGCGGCAACAGTCAACGATGAACATCTCTGACGGGTCTGGCTTGCAGAGGCTGCCGATCTCGTCTAGGTGTGCGAGTGCGTCTAGAAATTGCGGCCTTTCTTGGAGGAACGGCAACTGCATCAGCTCGTCGGCCTGAAAAACGACCTTTTCCCAGACAATGATCTGGGGATCGATATCCTTGCCCAAGAACGACGGGTCGCGCTCCAACGCCTTCATTTCCAGGGCAAAGCTGGCGATCTCAGCAGCACGGGCATCTATCTCAAAGCCGGTCAGGTTGTTTCTGAGTATCAGTTCGGGTATATACTCGGGTTGATAGCCTGACTCTTCGTACATCTCATAGAGCAGGTCGAACATATAGACCAAGATATGGCCAGAGCCACAGGCCGGGTCAAGGCACTTGATCTCGGTGGGCAGGCTGATTCTGGTGAATTCGAGCTCGCCATCGTTCTCTATGTAATACTGCATCTTCTGGCGGAGTGGTGAGTCTGGCTTGTTCAGAAGCCAGAGGCGCCCAAGCGAGTTCTCGACCATATAACGCACTATCCAGTCGGGGGTAAAGAGTTGGGTGGCGGGGGCAATCTCGGCCGCCCCGGCTTTTTTGTTCTTCTGAAAACCGGCAAAGACCTCGTCTTTGCGCTCGGCAATGTAGAACTGGTAAAGCCAGCCCAAGACCTCGACGGAGCGGCAGGCTTCTTCATCCAGGCCAGCGCAGATACGGCGCAAAATCGAGTCTTGCGATATCAGGTCATCGGGGATTAACAGGTCGATGGCGCTAGCTAGGTTGCCGCGTCCGCTGAAGAGGTAACCCATCGAGCTTGCATAGTGGCTACAGGCCGCTTTTAAGAGCTCTTTGTAGGCATCGTTCGACGGATTCTGTGAGGGGGTTGCCCCGGAAAGTAAATCGGCCACTTGCTGCTGCGTCCTGGTAGAGATGCCAAGGCCTGCAGAAAAGACGCCTTGCTGGGCATCGGCCAGAATCGCTATCGTCGTAGCATCGTTGCGGGGCGAGACAACACCTGTGGGCGTATAGCCGCGCACATCCATAAAGCGCAGGGCACAGAGGCGGTTGAACCAAGTGTAGGCGACCCGCTCGATGAGGCCGCTTTCGCCCAGCAGAGCGACCTCTTCTTCCAAGGCACTGACGGCTAAAGGGTTAGCCAGACGCTCGGCACTGCCCTCAGTTAAGACCCGGTAGAGTGTGGCCGTCGTCTCTTTGAGCAGTTCGGTTCGTGCTCCTTTGGCAAGCTGTTCGATTCTCTTGGTATCCACCCGGCCTCCTTGCCCGCACACTTAGAAGTCCATGCCCATAGCCCGGCGCATGGTGTACATCTGCGTTATGAGGGTCTCATACCTATTGGTATCACCACGCCGACGGCGCACCTTGAGCTCGATCTTCTCGTAATCGTCTGCCTCTGATGTCAGCGTTACCGTGAACTTGGTTTTACGTGAATCTGCATCATTGGATAATGACGCCAAGGCAATCGACACCTCATTGGACAGCAACTTTCCATCAGCACTAAAAGCTGCGATCTCTACCTGCGATGCAATAACGCTTTCGCCGATCGGCTCGGTTTGGTAGAGCGTCGCTGTAATACCTGAGCCGGTGACGATACCTCGGCCGCTGTCAAACAGCTGAGCATCAGATGGCCTGGCCTCGGTGGCCGCCCTGGTGTCTCGCTTGATGCTCAGCACAGGTATTACCGTCTCTTGGAGAGTTGCGCCGCCGTGCACATAGGCCGCACCGGAGCCTTTTACCCGTATCCTGCGGATGCCCCTGGGGACTGCCACCGAATAGTCGCCCTCAAGTGAGAGGGACTTGGCATCGAACTCCATGAGGTACTCGTTTTCGGGGATGGCTGGAGCAACGATGAAGCGGCGGGTATTCTTGCCGCCCAGCGCAGCCTTGGTCTTTGGCAGCGACTCGATGTCTATGAAATCGTAGAGGTCGAGGTTCCCGGTCTGATAGATAAAGCCGTGGTCAGCGGTGACGATGACCTCTTTGTAGCCGTTAGCCAGTAAGGTCTCGGTCAGCCTCTCAATCTCTTTGAATGCCTCCTCCGCAGCAGAGAACACCTTATGCTCGGTGGTCTTCTCGTCTCCGGTCTTGTCCACTGTATTGAAATACGCATAGACGATCGATGAGTTTCTCAGTGTTTCTTTGGCTGGCTCCTGCCCTATTCCGATCGCGGCAGACCTTGGTTCAGTGCTCTGGAGCAGGGCAGCGCGGTTGCTCGTGCCATTGGAAGGGCGTCCATCAACCGAGACGTTGAGGTCGTCTGGGTTTATCTCCAGCACCGAGTGGGGGAGCAGCGCAGCCATACCCAACTGCGTGTAGCTGGGCAAGGTTGAAAGCATTGGCCTCAGCGTTATTTTGAGCTTTTTGTCCCAGCGTTTGCAGGTCAACATGCTTTTCAACTCAGTGGCTAGCTCATAGCGGAGTCCATCGGACACTATAACGGCCACCCGCTCGCCATCTGCATCGTGGGGTGCCGCAGCGCTGACTACAAGTGAGTAGAACTTCTCTTGCGCCAGCACCCCGGCAGGAGGCCAGACACCAGCGCTGGCAATCGCTGCTTGCCAAGCTGTGGCCAGGTCTTCGAGATAGCGGTCGTACTTGCGCAGAAGCAGATTCTTGGTGCCTTCGATGTGGTTCTTGAACTTGCTGTCTGGAGGCAGCTCACTGTAGCTGACGTTGAGTAGTCGATAGGCCCTGTCGATTTGCGCCCATGACCCCGCATAGCGCTGCACGAAATCCTTGATAGCCGTAGCGCTTGGCAACTCGCGCTCAAAGGCTGCAAGGCGCTCAGAGAGGATTGCTGCCTGGGAAAGCGTTGCGTAGTAGGGCTTGAACTTCTTGAACCAGTATTTGTCTGAACGCTTGGCTTGCAGCTCAACAGCCTGCGCAGCCTTGAGTGTGCCATGTTTGAGTTTTTCCAAAGCAGAGGTAAGCAGTTTCTGATCGAATACTGCAAGGTAGTCGAGCTGCTCTAAGGCCTGAACATCTAGGTCGTCGCGCAAGTCGTTCTGGATGGCAGGGCCAGTGCTACTGATGAAGTCCTCAAACTCGCCTGCGGTACTGAGCTTTGCCAGAATAATATCGGCATCGGCTGTCAGCTGCGGAGGGTCCTTCATGGCTGCGGCACAAGAGGCTGCTAAAAGCTCACAGCCCAGGTCTTCGATACTCGGTGTCTGAGAATCATAACCAGTGACCTGTTTTGTATTATGCCAAAAATCGTTGAGCAGCCCGGTCTCTTCAAGCAAGCGCTCATATGAGAAGTCGCGTTTGGTGCGCCTGATAATCAGCCGGGCGATGATCTCACGCATTACGTCGTTTCTTGTCCCAGCCTTGATGTTGAAAATTGCGGCTAACAACGCAAAAGACAGCTCTTCGGGCGTCTCTTTGGGCAGCTGTGTGGCGGCCAAAGCGGCACGGCGGTCTTTGTTGGCAAAAAAGCGGGTATTGTTCTCGATGGTCTGTTGCAAAGATAAATCGATGCCGCACTCTTCTGCATAGATAGCGACCTGCTTGCACGAGAATGGTTTGGCTGCCAGTTTGACGTCATAGAGCAGGTCATCAAACGGCTCGCGATGATATGCCCGATAGAGCAGGTACCTGCTGTCTTTGTCAGTCCGTAGTACCTGGCGTTTGGCCGTCAGCTCGTTGCCGTCGAGCGCAAGCAGCTTGATACCGGGTAGCTCGGCGCTGTTGGCAAACGCAGTAAAATCACTGTCTTTGTCTTCCCAAAAGACGATGCGCACGCCAGGCGTAAAGGCCGCTTGTATCCGCTCTACTAGATGCTCGTTTTCGGTGCTCACGGCAAAACCACAAAGCCTTGATTAATCGCGTTGAGCAGCGCTTGGCGGTACGCCTCAGCAAACTCGCTAGCCTCGGCGGCGTCTTCGATGGTGGCCTTGTGGTACTGGGCAGGACGCACATCGCGCCAAGACTTGGCCGGCTTTTGTTTTTGCGGTTTGGCTTGGTCAGGGTCGGGCTGTGTCAGCTTCTGGGCAATTGCGACCAGGTTGTCTTGCTTAAAGCGGTCGGCAAAGCCTTTTATGGTTGTCATCCGCGTTATCTGCGTCAACCTCTGTTCGGCTTGGGCAAAGCGCAGGTCAAAGGCAGCTTTGACCTCTGGGCTTTGGCTGGCATAATCGTACTGGGCGGCAATGGCTTCTTTGAACGCCTTGAGGCTGCTCTCCTCGGTTTCGCGCAGGGCAGCTAAGCCGCTGTTGATTGCTTGAACAAGCTCGTCTTTAAGGGCGTTGGCCTGGGGGATACTGCTGTTCTTGTAACAGCTCTGATCGTCGATGATAGCACGGATAGCTGTTATCTTCTGGCCGCCGGGGTCAACCGATTCAATGTCGGCACTCTCACTGTCCAGAAAGTCCCTGATCTCGCGCCAGAGCTTGCCAGCACTGATTGAGCCATCCATGAAACGCTTAGCCTTGCTTAAATCGTCGATGGCCTCTTTGGTGGCTTGGGCCTTGGCCGAGAAGTCGCGGGCATACCACTCCCACCCACCATGCTCTAGTGCGGACGCGAGGACGGCGAGGCCAGACTGATAGATGCCTTTAAAGGGAAACCCTGAGAGGTAATTGTCGGGGGCGTTCAGGGCCTCCATTTGGTCTTTGATGTACACCCGCAGTTCCTCGGCAATCTCTTTTGCGTCATTTGAACCGGGGTTGGTGCCGGTGATTGTACGGTAAGCATCGTTTAGGGCGTTCAGCTCTGCTTTAGTGATGACAGCCGTCTTCTTGAGCTTGAGCTGGCCCAGGTCCTTTGACTTACCCAGAGCTATGGCAACCTCGGTAGAGGGTAAAGGCCTGCTGGCCTTCTCCACATCTACTTTGTTGTTGGCGTAAAGTGTCGCCACCGCCATGCGCACGGCGACATCTGGCCAGCCATAGTCGCCTTTGGCGAAATAGGCGGTAAGAGAGCCGTCGCTTTCGCCACCGACCATGACAGCGTAGCCGCGTTGCTCAAGTGCTGTGATGACCGTAAGCATCTCTTGGGCATACTCCGGCAGCTGGGACCCCGGTATCTGTTGTTTGAGCGCCTCGCTGGTGACGGCTGCATCGGTAAAACTGACTATTAACTGCTGGAGCTTGGGATAGGCCCGTGTAATAAGTATCTTGCCTGCGGACTTTACAGCATCTGCTCCGGTGCCCGTTACCTTGTCGGTTATCTCTACGCTTGCTGCAGTGAAACGTGCGTCAGCGACAAGCTCAGAAAGCCTGGTGATAAGCTGCTGCTCGCGCTGCGAGTTCGCCTGCAGCTTGGCGTTGATGATTTGGGCGCGGGTGGTGTCGCCTCCGCCGCTGTTCAAACGCACATAGCGGTCGGTCATTAGATAGGATCGCACCTCGTCTATAAAAGCCTTGTCATCTTGCAAGACGATAGCCAGCTCTTTGCGGTTGGAGCCTATCACCTCAGAAAAAAGCTGCTGCTCAGACGTATCCTCTGTCGTCAGCGATGTCAGTATACTCACCTTCAATTCGTTTCTTTGGCTGGTTGCGTCTTCGCCGTCTACCTTAACGTCGTAGGCAAATGAGGTTTGGAATTGTTTTTGGTCGTACGAGAACTTCCTCATCGTCACTACACCCTCGGTAAAGAACTTTCCGAGCTGCTTTTTCACGTCCAGCGAGCTGATGGTGGTGTTTTTTATCTCGTTTTCTATGTCCTTCTCTTCGCTGGTCAGATATTCGTAGAGGTTGCCGTTGCGACGGATATAGACCTGACGTTCCAAATCGTCCAACACCGCCTGGATGCTTTGTTCTAGCTGGTTGGCGTTCTCGTCAAAACTGCCGAAGAGCAGCACACGCAGGTTTCTGGCCGTGCCCTTGAAGTCCTCGCAATACTTGACCATGAAAAGTGCTTTCAGCACCCGTACGGGCAGGTCTTCGCTGAACTGTCCCTCAGCCTGTTGGATGGCAGCGTACTCCTCGGGCTTAATAGAGGTGCGCAGCCCGTCGAACATGGCATCAAAAGAGGCTAGAACACCCTCGTTTGTGTCGCCGTTTTGCGCTAAGGCTTTGGCGACTTCTTGGAAGACGCCGAGCATCGAGCGGGCACCCACTGAATGATGGCCTCCAGTAAGGGCGTTGTGATCACTGAGCCCGCGCAGCGAGGCCGTGAACAAGTCGTACTGGTAGGGTACGAACGGGTAAGAGTCGATGAAGTCATCCAAGTCACGGTAGGGCTTGTAGTTCTTGGCACCGTCGGTAAAATCAAAGAGCACTCCGAAGTCGGCGCTGTGCTTGTCGTAGAGCTGCCCGATATCGACTCTTGCGCTGTCTTGCTTGCTCAGCAGCCGCTGTTTGATGATAGCCTGGGCATCCTTAGATGTGAGCGGCATCCTGACCTTGAAGCGGGCTTGGATCTTCGAGAAATCGTTTGCGCTCTTTTTGGTCATTTCGCCGATTATCTTCTCAACGTCTTCTTGCGAGGTCACAATTACCCAGCTTTGGCCGTTGCACTTAGTGTTCAGCTCCTCGGCTATGGTTTGGAGATTAATCATGTGCTTGTCGTTCTTGGCTATGTACTGGCCTATCTCATCTACAAAGAAGTTCAGCCTGAATCCTTGAGGGCGGGACTTGATGTAGTCTGCTACCCAACCTGCAAAACCCTCAATAGAGGGCGCGAAGGTCTGCTGATAGTAGGTCACGATGTTGTTGGTAGTGCCCGGGGCATGTCCGTTGGCCTCGTCAAACGCCTTTGTTATGTCCCTGGCATACAATGCTGTGCTCTTGCGGATAACCGACCAATCCTTGCCTGTCTCTTGCTTGATTCTTTCTTTAAAAGTATCCAGTACGCCCTTGTTATCCAAATCGCGCTCCATCGCCCCTATATGAATGGCATCCTCGGCATAGTAGCCACAACATTCAAAAAAGACTTTGATAAAGGCCACCAGCAAAGACGAGGTACCCTGTAACTCGCTGCTGGGAGCTTTGGAGTCGATGTTGAAGAGCAGGCTCTCTGAGGGATGGTTGGCGATGGCGGCGTGGATGCTGTTCTTGAGCATATGGTCACTTGCTACCTTGGGCAAGAAGTATTCAGATGCCTTCTTGCCATCGACCTCGCGGTCTTCGAGCAGCATTGCGAGGATCTTCAGCAGGTGTGATTTGCCACTGCCAAAAAAGCCAATAATCCAGGCTCCGTTGCCAGTAGCGTTGAGTTCGTTGTACTCGTCCAAAAAGGCGTTGAGGTTCTGCCTTAGCTCCGGCGTGACAACGTACTCCTCGAGCTCGTTGGCCAGTTGCTCTGTGCTGCCTGCCCGGACAACAGGGTCAATCGCCCGGTCGACCGGCTTTGCAAATATCTCTGCAATCCTCATGCCCTTCTCCGTCTCTATAAGTCAAAGAGGTTGGTTGCGCGGTAGTAGCCTCCACCAGTGCCTTGCCTGATGTCCAATATGTCCAGTGTACTGGAGCCGTCTGGGTTCTTCATGTAGGTACCTGGAAACCAGAGTACTACAGGTTTTTTAATGGTTAGCTCGTCCAGCAACCAGTGTGTGCGGATATAGGGGAATGTCTCGCCTACACCGGTGATAAAAACCAGGTCATAGGACTCGACCTTCTCTAACTCATCTTTGATCATGGGGATTATCACTTGCTCTACCGAGGTGCTGGCCTGCAAGGTCTCGATTATGGCAATAGGCTCGAGGCCTCGCTCTCGCTCTTCAAGCACCTCCCAAAGCTCTTCTCTATCCAGGAGCTTGAGCACCAGGTCATAGAGGTCCACCGCTATTACGTTGACGCCGTTTGTCGCCAGCTCGCCTTCGGCTATGGCATGGGCAAGCAGCTCGGCGTCCCACGCCTGCTGCGGCTTATAGTCAATGATGTACTTGGATTCGTACATCTTAAAACCGTTGCGTCCGAGCAGCGTGTCAGATGTGAGCTTTTCGACGATGAAGCTTCGGGCTTCGTTGATATGGTTGAACACTTTGCGCATACGTCATCTCGCGATCGGGAAGATCGCGGTCTCGTTGCCGCGGGCTATGTTCAAGAGTTTTTTCAGCTCTGGCGAGATGAATACTCGTTGTATTCTCCCCGCATCGTCAATCAGCCCGGCCTCGCGCACCATTTGCAAGAACTGGTTACGCATCCGGATGTGGGTCTGATCACTGATCTTGTGCAATTCTGGGTGGGTTACTGCCTGTTCATCGCAGAAGTCTTCAATGACCCCGCGAGTAATGACTCTAGAAGAGCCCTTCATACGCTCTGCTAGCACTCCCCTTGAGAAGTCGTCGGCAAACTGGTAGGCGCGACAAACGGCGACCCAGAGCAATAGGTTTTGCTCGGTTGGGGTGGAGTTGATCAGAAAGCTGTTCTCGCTGGTAGAGAGGGTATCCAGCCTTTTTATCAGCTCTTGGATCACGCGTTTTCGTGAGGATAGCGCCTGAATCATGAGCAGATCATCATCAATAGCAGCCCTGCGCGTCTTTGCCCAGTCGCCCGTACCGTCATAGTGGCGAGCGAGGATAATGCTCTCTGCCTTACGCAGGGCGCAACCTGTGAATGAGAGTGAATAGCTGCTCAACGCTTGCTCATTTGATCATGGTGGACACTTGCTATAAAACGATGAATGTGCGGTTAACTGGCGCCGGCGGCTTGGAGGGCGCTGGTGAAGGTGTTGTAGGCGTCGGTGGGG
>Ga0123354_10006877_pt1 | contig 16987 bp, 10 predicted proteins | sample TergutLab28metaG_2_FD_97872 | JGI IMG/M metagenome (GOLD analysis project Ga0123354, IMG submission 97872) | Labiotermes labralis P4 segment gut microbial communities from Petit-Saut dam, French Guiana - Lab288 P4 | ecosystem: Host-associated > Arthropoda: Insects > Digestive system > Gut ...
ACCTTATTTGGTTAAAACACTTTAAAAACATTCATTAGTCTCCAACATGTTTCGGTTGCTATTTTTCAACCATCATCAGGGAGCCTTAAAGTTCTGCTAAAGTTACTTATTTGCGTTATATACTGTATATGGTGATAATGGTGTTGTGACAGCATTATCACCATATACAGTATATAACGCAAATAAGTAACTTTAGCAGAACTTTAAGGCTCCCTGATGATGGTTGAAAAATAGCAACCGAAACATGTTGGAGACTAATGAATATTTTTAAAGTGTTTTAACCAAATAAGGTTTTACAATATTTTAAAGACAAGGTGCATGCGTTGGTATTTTAAATGAATGTATAAAAATCAATTGTTTATCATGGACAATTGAATGGTCTGCATGAAGAAGCCAGAGACAACAACAAACGACTTGCACGAAGCATAACTCTTCTTGTCAAGTGAAATGTTTCTCAGCTAGACAAGAATTTTGCTGCATTTCATGGAACCTGAAGGTTCATTACCATGTTCACGAGAGGCCATCACTTGTTGGACTCCTGAGACAGATGAATCTAATTCACACCCTTACATTCATTCCTTCAAGATAAATTTTAATATTATCCTCTGATCTCCAAGTATTGAATTTAATAAAGCCAAAACTTAGTTTCTAGCTTATATATATATATATATATGTGTGTGTGTGTGTGCGTGTGTGTGTGAAAAATCCTCATTTTTTAAATTTATATAAACATATTTTCTGCCAAAAACAACAAAATACTGATCTTAACTCCCTACAAGTCTGAAAGTTATTGATGAGACTGTAAGGGAAGGAAGGAATTAATTTTATATTTGATATATTATTAATGTCAAGACTTTGAACACTCAGTGATAGTGTTTACTTAATCTTTTTTCATGTCTGTGCAAGGTTACAAAAACTGATGTCTAAAATGTACCTGTGTTCATATATGTAAAAGAAAATGCTCTGATGTGACACAATTCTGGTTTATATTTATTTATTTATTTACTTACAGTTTGTTCAAAGAGAGTCAGCACCTCAGATTATATACTGCTTAATGGTGCAATGTTTAGTAAACTGAATTGGAATGGATCTGGAAGAAAATGGTCATGTCCCTACTTGATACATTATATTGGCATTTGTCTTGAGGGACCAAGTTTTGAAACTGGCACTTGAGCAGATTTGCTCAGTCAGTCGTGGTTCATGGGTGCACATCCCTGTCTCAGTTCTGGGCTGACCAACACCACAAAACTTGCAATATCACATACTTAATAGTCAGCCTGAACTCTGTACCCATACATACAAGAGATTCAGGTTGTATATTCATTTTATTGTCAACACACATTTAATACTGCCTGGGATAATCTGTACTGAAAATCACCCTCTTCTAGGCAAAATGGAAAAATCCAAGCTAAATCACACAGCTGATATTTTTCTATTTTTACATTACCTCACTTCCAGCAAAGCAATGAAACTGCTCTATAACAACCACTGTTCATATGTTTAACAGTTATGGTTGCACTACAGTAGCGACAATTGCATGATAACATAGATACTCGTCATTTGTAGCTACCACAAAATAACTTACTACATGGCCTACAAGCAGCTGACAGCTCCATGTTCAATTATAATTCTGCAGATGGACCCACAGTCACGGCACATACAAACCAGCAAGTAAAATATATGGAAGGCATTCATAAGCATTCTACAAATCAAACAGTGTAGTGAAAAACGTTATCAGGAAACGTTATTAGTAGTTGAAATATTTAAAACATACTGTAAAATTCCTTTAACATCCGACAACCAGAGGCTGGACAGATGCCAGATTGTCAGTTATTCCGGATTATGAGACAGTACCTATACTAACCTAAGTTCTTACTGCTCCTATACTTCAGATTCACAAATGATCAGAGGAATAGTCCATCTGGATATGGTTCAGGGTCATTAGGGTCCTCTTCTGCGCTTTATGGAGTCTTCATAGCTAAAAAACGAGTAGCAGACAAGAATTCAGGAGATACCACAACAGTTAACGTACAGACAGATTGTCAGGACTTCCAAATTGTAAGATGATAGATTAAAAGAATTTTGCTGCAATACAATATGTCAGGTTTCATTCTAAAAGTCTATAAATTATACTAAAGCCCTATTCAGTTATATCCAATATTTCCAAAATAAGGAAATACTTGGAATTGCATGGAACCAACTAACTGTCTGTGCACACAAGAATGGTACACACCTCTATTTATAGGGTACGCTTTGTCATTTGAATTCAGGAATTTTGTATTCTGAAATAATAAGAATTTGTGCAAGGAGGGAGATCTGCATATAGCATTTTGACTGTCCAAGTTCTCTGTTCAATCCTAATTCTACAAAAATTATACTTCTCTTGTTCTCAGTATGGAAGGGTTACTAAATGAAGAGCTGTGTCTAATTTCAACAGTTTCCTTAAGGTTAAGAAAACTGGAATACAGCCTCCAGGGACCAAAATTACTATTAATTAATTATTAGTATTATTTCAATAAAAGTTAATACAACAGTCACATTATTTTTGAAGAATGAAAAAGAATCAACGACAAGCCGTATTTTCTATGTCGTTAATATTGGCTTTAAAGAAATACACAGACTTCTCCCTACAAAACTGACTGAAATACACTTGTACTACATATTACTGAAACATACTTCCAACTGACAGAGTGTGAGGGATGCTGGACCTAACCACTCTGTATTTTATTCACTTGTCCCACTGTCAAAGGCTTGCAAGTTTCTAACATGTTCCCATGCAATACATACAAAGTCTGTTACAACTGAAATACTGTTCACAAAATTTAACCATGTTTGCAAATTTCTCCAAGTTACACAAAAAGTTGTCCCTCCTTCTCGTAGGGTAGCATAATGTGTTCGAAAACTCACAGAGGCTGCAGGTTTTCACTACTATTCTACATTTAGCAGTCACTAATAAGATTCTGGAAAGCGTAATTGTGGTCTATTAGACAATAAGTGTCATACGCGCTGCATGATTAGATAATCAGTGCAAATGTTGCACTACACGATATGGTAGTACATCAGTGTAAATGTTATGCAGTGTGGAAAAGAGTAGGGTGGAGCATTAAAAATATAAAACACCGTGTATGCTGACACAACTAGTAATTTAATTCTTTATTTCAGTGGGATTATCTTTGGAAGAACATGAAAAGTTTCATGATAATGACCAACAGAGCGAAATATTTAAATATACAATTACTTTTAAAACTTAAACCATTATTTCAGGACTCAAGAAACAGCAAATTATAATCAACATGACATTCAATATCTAATTCTAATACGTACTGTAAATAAATTAGAAAAAAAAGGGCAATTTTGAGCAAAGATTACACTTTTAAAATAACATTAATTCAACCACACAGCAAGGTGTATTAAACCTTGTGCACACAAAACTTATGACAAGAATAAAATTAAGTTCACAATCATTTTTTCAACAATTCTATTACATGATTAGAAATCCACACAACTGAGAAACAATCAAAGCTTCAAACATTAGTTCTAAATTTTTAGCTTGTTATTTGATGGAAATAATACAATGATTCCATTCACTACATATTTAGAGCTAATTAGCAAGTGCGGCTTCGGCGAATACTGGGCACAAGTTGGTGCCACTGCAAAGCAAAAGGCAATTATCTGCCCAATCATCTCAGTCCATTTAATTTTAAAATCCACTGGAAAGAAGCACAACAAACCACCTGACAAATACACTGTGAAAAAATTTCAGAATAATGATATGCCACATTATATGGTATTACATTCCTGGGAGAGACAATTAATTTAAAAAACTCCCAATTAAAATCTCTTCTATTTAATCCAGGATATATTCATTTTTAAACAATATCACACACAATTTGTCAGATCCAAAAACTATCAGCAGAAATAGTTGCACTCTCATACAATTCATAAACAGGTCAAAATATGTAAAGATTATGAAGTTGCTAAACAAATAACATCAAGTCCCTCACATTTTTTAACCTCTACATGCCATAATTATCAGGAATTGTCAACTAGGCCACTGGAATAAAGTAACATAATAGCATCAGTTGAAGTCCAATGACCTTCAATAATTCTTTTTCAGGAATGAAACAACATGCTCAATTCAGTGTCTTGGTGTCAGAAATGCTGTAATCATTTATAGGATGGTTACAGTGTTCCTGTATGAAGTCAGAGAACTGAATAAAGAATATCCAATTACCCATGAAAGCACAACATGTTTCAAAGTGTCTGATAACAGTAACAAGACAATGATTTGTCCAGGAGACAGCAAAACAGGGTACACCTCACATTCTAAAAGTAACTGAAATACACTAATGCTTTTGGTAAACGCCATTCAAAATGTTACATTAAAAAGTCGCTGATCAATATGGAAACAAAAATAGTTACCTCAAACTAAACATGGAAAGCTGTGTCTGAAAACAAACAGTAAGGGACAGTATGATATGGAGACACAAAACCCTGTAATATTATCTGCATTTTCCTTGTATATGTTCACCAAGCGTAACTACAAACTGGTCATGTATGTACTTAAATTATTTAAAACATAAGAAACACAGTCAATACACTACTCTAGTAACTGAGAATATGTGACATATTGCAAGCAACTTCATAAAAATTTTAAATCTCACAAACTGCCCCATATGCCTTCCTATAACAATAATGCAGAAACACATCTTCTTAAACTGTCAAAGAAAACGAATGTATGTGATTATACTTGACCATACTGTCACTTATTATTGGCAATTTTGAACACTGGATGGAAGTATCTCAAGAAAATATAATTAAGGCGTTTCATATGTGACAATCATGAAAAAAAGTACAAATATTACAATGCCTGAAACAAGGCCATTTCTCAGCCCATACCTGTTTGTTGTTGCTGTAGCCTAAAGGTGTGCAAACAATGCTTGAAGCACTTTCAGCCTTTACCTTAGCTACTACTTCACAAATATTTCTTTCAAAATTAAGTACCATACAGTTATGTGTTAAAAACCTATGGCTCATGTGTAATTCTGATGCATAATAAAAGGCAGAAAAAACAGTTCAGATTGACCATCACTGAAAATTATTACTGTGATTTCATCCAACATTTTCAGAATATCATTTTACCATTATTTAAATGTATATTAAAACCATCAGTAAAAGTAAATTGTGTGAAGCCAGCAACAGGAGAATCAAAGCACTGTTAACAGTCTGATCGGAGACCAAACATAGAATGTATTCAGCCAACGAAATATCTGCTTTATCTACAATTGACACATATTTATATTGCTACCAACATTGTATGAAATGCATATATGCTTTGATTCTCCTTTTACATTCTTTAAAATGTTTATTTTAAATTTATAAACAAAATTACATTTGGAGGTGGTGTGTAACTGCTACATGAAAGACTAAATATGTACCAGCACAATAACAAATCCATAAAAATGTATCCACATTACAAAACATTTAAACACCGTGTTCATTTTTTAAAACAACTATTGCATGTTGTTGCACGACAAAGGTGTAAAATTAAACACCTGTATATAATAGTCTCAGTCCGAATTGGCTACATCAGTGCAGCATATACAAATATATTAATATTACTCATTGATCCATTCTGGATTTGTAACAAATTTTTGTCCTTTGACTAGACAAAAACCTACAATTACTCTGCAGCTGAAGCAGCTGGGGGCAAAAATAAAGAGGCAAACCATCTTGCAATAGAAGTAAAGCAATGCCCTACCTCACAATATTTAACAACTACAAAAGCATCTGACAATAAATCAACATGATGTGTTAATAAATGGATGATGTTGGCCACTCCTTATACATCCGTACATAATGTACTGGAAGGATATTAGTAGTTCTATACTGGAACAAATTAATACTTCATTTACTTGAACAACAGACCACCGAAAATATCAGACACTTCAAAATCTCCACGAATGTCTAATTGAGAATTAAAATATTGTCTACTATTCAAGTAAATATAGTACTACAAAAACTGCCAGATTACTGGCAAAATAAAACTAGATCCTGCACTGGCCTGCAATTTCCATACAAAGATCAAAGGCTTTGTATGAAATAAAATCATCTGTTACAAATGGCACATGAAAAAGTTGATTCATTTGTTGCCAGTGCAAGAACAAATTTCTCTGCCTTTCAAAGCCCGTACTCCACTGCCATATACATTTTGCATGTAATCACTGTAGAGGTTAAACAGCACCGTTCAAAAACACAACATGTCTCACAATTGGTTTGTCAAAATTCCAGCTGGTGCTCCTTAATAATACAATCACAACCCAAACAAACAAAAAAGTAAGTACAAAAGGTTACTGCTACAAGTTTCCAACTTGCGAGAAATTAAAATTCCCCTGTACAGTTAGAGGACAAATGATTTCATTTATCAAAACACAATAAATTAGCTGTCTGTTTAATCTACATGGCCAAGCAAGAATGCTATTCAACTACATCACTCCCCAAAATATGATTTTATCAATAGTCCAACTACTGTTCGTACGCCAACACTATACCTACCTACTGGACATGTTTAACAACAATATCTATTTTCTTCCTTCTCTTGATAATGGAATCAAAATTTAAAAAAATAAGATTTTTATTATCAAGAGTTCAAATAAATAAACTACTATACATTTAATAAATACATCAGAAACTGCAGTATTAAATTCCACTGCATCAATAAATAACGAATTCACATTTTGTGCGGTGTGACAAAAGCAGGTATAAAGTCACTATTTATCCTTGTTAAAAAAATCTTCTAAGATTACAATCCACTTAAAAATTCTTATTCTCCTATGGAACCAACAATACTTGTCTGTGTTATCAACAGTTTTGCTTCTTACAACCAATTCACACATTGTCTGCAGAGTGAATTGTTCTTCTGGTGCAAAAAAATGACAACAGTATTATTCATAATTCCATCCAAAAACCAAGGCAGCCAGTTTAGAAAACTAAAAGCCTGGCTCTACAAGACAATAAAAAAATCCAGCAAGTTTCATTGAATCTGGAATAATACAAAACTGACAACTGGAAGCCTCTTACCTCGAAAACCGCTCCTTTCTGCAAATTGGTTTTTCCTCTCTCAAACAAGAAAAATTACCAACCTATTCAAACCTTTATACCCAAGGCAAATCTCACATACCCCAAACAACAAAACTTGATGCACCTATTTTTGATGCACTTCACAAACAATCCTCCTTTTTCTCCCACCTGTTTGCGTTGTCAGGTTTCAGCCTGGACAACAAAACAACAGCATCTGCCATCTCTGTACAACCAATGTTGCAACAGAGTACAGAATTCACTCAAGCGAGTTTTCAACTCTCAAGAGCTTTGACCAAGGCTTCATTGCACCCCTTCTACAACTCCTTCCAGAGTTTCTGGGGGCAAAAACCGAAGTAGTGCACAAACAAATGGACAGCGACGGCTAGCGTCAGCGGGCGGTATACGGAGTGTAGGTAGCATGATCTTGGGTCCATGCTCGTGATCCAGGAGAAGAAGAAAGTGGTGCTGTAGCAGCAGGAGAAGACGGCAGTGAGTAGGACTGATCAGAAGTGAGGAGATGTTGCAAGTGAGAAGTCGTGGTGGGGGCAGGAGCAGCAGCAGGGGACAAGGGATCTTGACACTCCTGTCCAGGTGTATTTGGAGGAGTTGATATATCAGGATGATTTCCAGGTTCCACTGCCTGGGTTACAGTAACAGGGTTTGAAGAAGTTTGTACAATTTTGAAGTAGTGATCTTGGCCATTTGTTGTACTCCCACTAACAGATACACGAAATTCACTGATCTGACTCAACTCAGTCATGGCTTGCGTAAGGAGGTCTGCCGAGACACCGTCAGCAAGGTTCTGCAAATAATTACATAAGATCCATTAAATTAATATTTTGGTATATACTACATCCATATTCCCCCCCTCCCCATGACACAACAACCTCTAGTGGACCAGGGCTTCCTCACTGTCAAGGCCTCATGATCACACTCAGGCACACCACACTAGTGACTGGCCCATCACAGAGACCTCTACCTGACAACACACAATACTCACAAGAGACAATATCCATGCCCCATCAGGATTCGCCCACAATGCCAGCAAACAAGTGGCCACAGACCCACACTTTAGACTACACAGCCACTGGGATCAGCACTACATCCACTCACAGAACTATTTTCAACATTTTGAAGCCTTTTTTGAAGCTTGTTTTGAGGCTTTTTTAAAACTTTTTTTAATATTTCCAATACGTTACCAAGTACAAGAACTCCTGTGTCTAATCAAACTGAATGCTATGCTACTGAAATATCCATTTAAAATTTGCAGTTTATTAGTTACAATAATATTTTTATATGATTACACTATGGACCATCCAGCTGTTATCCCTTGTAACATACTGCACCAGTTTGAGCAGTGTTTAGAGAGTCCAAAAGTTAAACTTATGAAGAAAATTGCATCTACAATGTATTTGTCATGCGTGCCCCATCACCTTTTACATATGAGAAACAGAAATGGGAGCACATATGAAGCTGCAAGAAGTACAATTTGAAACAAATAATGAGCAACATAAATTCTGAAACAAGCTCACATGGCCTACAGTCCTACTGCACAGATTTCTAGACCAACCAATCCATTTGCATTATGTCAGTTCAATTCTACAGCATTATGATATTGGTATAATACAAACAGGACAGGGTCCACAAATGTTCCAAAATCTGGGAGTTACCAGAAGGGTGGTATGAAGCAAGTTTCACTTTGAGAAACCACAATTCTGGAGTGATGCATATGTCCTGGGTGCCTAGAAGCATGGGCGATTAAATTTTGTACAGTAGAGACTAATATTTTTGCATAATTATTGCTGTTGTTTACCTTACACACAAGATGTGTATCATTTCACTTGCATCAAGGAAAAGGCACCAAATAAGTGTTAGGTTCATCAGAATTGTGGTTTCTCGGAGTGAAACTTCATCGATCATCTGGAGTTACGTTTCGTAGGTGAATGCTACCAGTCTCAAGTGAAATGGTGGGGAAGCATGCACTGAGGTGGGTCTGACAGTAACACCTGTTACCAAACTGACCATTATGATTACATCTCATTATGACAGCACTGCCATATTCACAGCAGCAGTATACATGGCAGATAAGGTATTTACATTTACAGAGTGCCAAGCGGGAGTAATGTGTGGCAGAAAGGCGTATACACTGTACTTCATATCTGATTTAATACCTCAACCCTTTACCAAATGAGGGGGTTACATTCCTGAAAGCAGCAACGGTGCCAAAACCAAGGTACATGTAAAGCAAAGTAAAATTAATCAAGCATCATGCCAAGATTGTGTATAGGCTAGTGGAGGCATAGATTCCCACAGTCTTAACCTTGGCACTAGACTGAGGTGTGAGATCAGCCACACGTCCAGGTGCTTTACCCCACGTACCCATTGAACAGAGTACTGGGTGGGTATGACCAAGATCTTATGGAAAACTTGAGGTTCAGGGAACCAAAGCTACCACTAACAGTCACCAAAGCCACGGTACATACAACATTCTGAATGGAAAACCAGATGAAAAGAGACCTCTTTAGAAACCTAGATGGATCTTTATGAAAATGGAGTACAGATATGCGTCACTTAACGACAGGGATACTTTCTGAGAAATTCGTTGTTAGGCAATTTCATCACTGTGCGAACATGTACTTACACAAACCTAGATAGTAAAGCCTACTACACACCTAGGCTATATGGTATAGCCTATTGCTCCTAGGCTACAAACCTGTACAGCATGTTACTGTACTGAATAATGTTGGCAATTGTAACACAATGGGAAGTATTATAATAATATTATAATATATTATATATTATGTATATTATATTATTATATTATATATATATTATAATACTATAATCTAATGGGACCACCATCATATATGCAGTCTGTCGTTGACCAAAACATCGTTATGTGGTGCATACCTGTATTGGGATGTGCAATGGATGCAAATGCTTATTACAGTCCCGTCCCCAGTAAATTTGAATCTCTTTGTGCATGAGGCAGTGACTGTTTCCATGTGTACACAAATTAAAAACTGCACATGCATAAAAACCACATAACCAGAAAGCAAAACTTGAAAATAGTGGATACCTGAATCCACAGTTGGTGGGGAACTCATTTACACCATATGAAGAGGCATTGCATCAAAATCTACCATACTTTAAAAGCGTAAGAGAATAAATATATGAATATGTCAGGTCCAAATGGATGTTTACTTACCTTCAGTGGACGTTTTAAAGCTGAAGCATCTATTATTATTCCAGATTCTTGATACTCCCTCAAGGCCTCTTCAGTTCCTGTGATCTGATACTCTGCTGTAAAAAAAAACAATATAGGCACTGCACATATAGCATAACTGGCACATGTTTGCATAACCACTGTTGCCTTGTAAACACAACAATGCATTCCCTTGTGTGTTTCTGAGCTACATGTGTCACTGTCAACAATATTAAATAACATATACAGCACTGAAATTGGCAAATTTGTTGCCAGCAGTAACGCAATCTTAGTGTTGTTTAGTAAAATGTAGTTGCTATGGAAACTCAGCCATTGTTGACATACATTTTTCTGTCAACAACATCAATACTGAACATACTGCCATGCATACACAATAATGCATTCTTTTTAGTACTGCTGCTTAGCTAGAAAAATAATGTAGTAATAAAACACACTTCGGTTTTCATGCATAGTGCCATACATTTTGTCTGATATCAAATTTCATGAAAATCCATCCAGTGAGAGTCAAGCTGACACCTGCAGACAAATGGACAGACAGACAAGACAAGGCTCAAAGACACTCTGCACAAGAAGGTTAATGTGCTCAAAAAATGAAATTACACTGGATAAACTTTCCAATCCCCTGGTATTTTTAAAATGAACTAAGGAGGAAAAGAGTGAATCACTCATATTGCACTTTACCATATCAAATGTAGGAGGATCCAAGCCAGCATCTCCCCTAAATTTTTCTCAGTTGCTTTAAAAACGCTGAGGACCTGTGCACAGCACATAATATTTTCTGCCTACCTATGATCTCATTTACAATTATATGCTGGTAACATAATGTCACACATACCTGGAATGATGCTGATGGTTTGTGAAGTGACCACACTGTCCACGGTGCTTTGCAACTGCACCACTTGTGCCTCACAGTCTGGCGGAGCTGCTGCAGTAACTGACATAGGCAAAAACTTCCCTCCTTCAGGTCCTCCTGGAGAGTTGGGGTTCTTCATCACCCGAGGTGACTAAAATAACAGGTTGCAAAAATTAGGCAATTCCTGTGGATAATTTAAATTTAAAAAATATTAAAGTATAATCCTTGTTTACCTACAGTAACTAAAAAATTAATAAAATTATTAACTACTTCCATGTTGCAAAAATTTACTAATAATTTAAACTTCTGTTCATTTTTCAGCTGAAATTTCAAATAGTGCTGTTTTTCCACACATATATGTACAATACAGTGTCCAAATCAGTCCACTATTGTCATCTAGTACAATGCACAAGAACTAGAACAACAGACGTTAGGTTTCCACAAAAGTGTTGATAAAAATGGCAGTATTCTAGGATGCTATACAGCGTTCACTGGTCACGAGTTACTGACTTTTCACAGCAGCACACTGCCTCCACCTTCAGGATCAAGCAGTGAGAGAAAAATAACTATTTATCAGCATGGGCCTGATAGCATAGGTAGTATAGCAACTTGCTACAGGCTGGACAGTCTGGGGATCGAATCCTGGTAGTGGTAAGATTTTTCACACCTGTCCAGATGGCCCTGGGGGCCACCCAGCCTCCTCTACAAGGGGAATTGGGTCTTTCCCAGGAGTAAAGCAGCCAGGGCGTGGCATCGACTACCCACCTCCATCTAGCGCCGAGGTTAAATAAAGAGCAGAGCTATAACTCTACTCTCTCTCTGTGCCTTCATGGCCTATTCTAGGGTGAAACGTAGCTGTATCTATTTACCAAAGTGTAGCTGTACCTATGTATCAGTTGACATAACACAACATCCTAGACTTCAAATTTCAAGAGCAATGCAAATCAATGGCAGATCATAGAATATATCTGCACAACAGGGAGAGAGAGAAAGCATCTGCACAGTATGTCAGAAACAACATGCAGGTTAAAGTTTCAAGCACATGACATGGAGAGGGTTCACTTCATATCCTATGACAGAATAAAAATTTTATGTATGTCTTGCAGTTAACTGCTACAAAAGAGCAACATAATTACGCATGGTCAGCCAGTATGTTGTTACTTTGAAGCTGTCATTATTACAGTAAATGATAAGAGAAGCAGTGACACTTTATGCTTTGTTTGGTTTCCATACAAGCCTGTTAAGATTCTGAATAATGCAATGTAGACAAACAGACATTACAAACCTGTTGGCATTGAGGCAGTAGGTCAATATGCTTCTTGCGCTGGTGTTGCAGTAACTTTGCTTTTGATGCATATTGCTTGTGACACCAGGGACAACCATGTGGGTGTGTTGTTACACTACCCACAGTCTGGGAGAATGTTGGATTTGGCAGTCCTGGTATGTCTGGAACACCTCCCTATGTGATAATCACAGCAAACCAATCAATCACTGTCCTGACAATTTATAAAATCATGAGTAGGCCTATATGCACTGTAGACTAACGGGTGTGATGTGATTTTCAAGAAGTACAGAAGACAACAATAAAAGACAGAATTTAAGAATAAATTAATAAACATAAAAAAATGGCATAAACACATTCTAAGAAGGAACAGAAAGAGAACTGAAAAAAAGTTTTGAACATTAACTAAAATCTAAACTCACAAAAGCGGGGCTCAGAACAAGTCAGAAACAAAAGGATAAGAAAAATGTCACACAAAAGGGATGAAGAACACTGAAGGAAAATGAGGAGGAGGCCTTGGGCATGACAGAGACGGAAAGTTTGGCTGCTACACAAACTGCATGAAAGTGGGTAAAAGAAAAAAGGAAGACACATGTCACAGAATCCAAGAAATTAGATAGCAACATAATAAAAGATAAAGGACTTATGGAGTGGTTTCTGTGTTTACGTACATACTCCTTACTATAAAGATGGAAATCATAACTCTCAATAATAATCCACTACAGCATCCACAAGACAATGAAAAAAATATGTAATCAACTGTTTAGTGCAGCTTTTTTTAACTTAATATCACTGATATAACTTTAAATATGATTTACCTTTCGTCTATTGCTCATTGGCAACTCTGCTCCAGGGTGATTCTTCAAGATGTGAGCCTTTCTCTTGGAACTACTTTTATAAATCTGAAATACAGATTTGAAAAAGTGAGAACAAAGTCACTCCTGTACAAATGTAACTGCTCCATATACCTTCTATTTGAAATCACTGTACTGCACAGTTGTACACAAAAGTGTAGCTACTGAACAACAAGGCTGTGTGCACTGCCCCTGACCTTCACCATTGATTGCCAAAGTAAACATATACCAGCTACTGCCAAAACTTCTCCCAGTTTTGTGCCAAACCACATTCTGTCATGTTGACATCATGTTGGGTAACAATTTTTTATGAAAAAACTGACCAATGAATAAACATACAAATTTCTTGAGAAAACGAAGAACACTCTCATTGAAACCTTCAGTCTATTACATAATGTGTATGAAGAAGGCTGTGGATGCTACTGGTGCCAGAGAAAGGCAGAGATCACTTGGGCTGATCACATGAAAAATGATAAAGTATTACAAAGAGTCAAGAAGGACAGAAACATCCTAAATAAAATAAAATGAAGGCAAGCTAACTGGATTGGTCACATCTTGCATACAAAATGCCTTCTGCAATATGTTAGTGGAGGAAAGACAGAAGGAATGGGAAGCTGAGGAAGATGTAAGATGCTAGTGGATGACCTTGAGGAAAGAGAAGATACTGAAAACTGAAGGGTGAACAACTAGCCGACACTATATGGAGAATTCAGTCTGGAGGAGGCTACAGATCTATTGCAATACAGACTACGCAGTCAGCAAGCAAATGAATAAACGGAGAATATGGCAGATTTATTGTACGCACTCAGGAAATAACATCACAGGATGCTCTGAGGCCCACAAGGCTTACATGGAGCGGTGTGTAGCTTCCAATGGAAATTACTTTGAAGGGAAAAACAGGCAGACATAATAATTTCATGAATACAGTACTGTTTCAAAACTAGTCTCATTGCTTAAAAGCCATACCTCATACCAAATAACTAGTTAACTATATTCCAAGCAGTCAAACTAGTCTCTGTTCAAATGACACAACACTTGATGAGTAACTACCTAAGTTTTTACCTATACTGCTAATCCTCCTTTCTTCCTTCCTTCCCTCTCACCTCACATCTTTTCCTCATTCTCTATGCTACAGTATCAACCCACATGGCATCACAGTTGTTACTGAGCATTTTCACACAGGACATCATTAGCGATATCCCAGCAACTGCCCAGTGGAAGGGACAGTGCACTGAAAACTGCAGTTAGTTTATCTGGTCTCTGTCTTATATTTTAAGCCATGAACTCCTAATATGAAACAGAAATGCTGACCACTCAAACATGGCTGTCAGTGCCAAATTCTAACCTACGCATCTCAAGCATCACTTCTTCCCGATCAAGTCCTATCAAGGTCAAGAGTTGGCATTGTATTCACCTTTTCACAGTACTGACAGTAATAATCTCGTGTAGTTTTCAGGATCGGCAAGTTAAGTTCCGGAACAGAATCTGGGCTGATATCAGGATGCCGTTTTGCAAGATGATTCACTAGCATTCCACGGCGTTTAAACCCCAAGAGGCAGGTATGGCACTTGTAGATGAAACGGTGATAATCGGTTGGTGAAACCTGCAACATAATATTGATGCCACACCACAATCATAACCCAAATATGATAGTCATTTAACATTATGTTTTACAGATACTATTCAATAGCAAACCTAATCATATATAAGATGTCTTCAACAAAGTAGGCAGAGTGTCTGACACATCACAAATATGCATGCTTTATGTACAAATATTCATGTGTAGGAGAGCTGATGTAATAGTGGTGAATATTAGGACCTGTAGGCTTCTAAGACATGACACTGGGTAGTTAGGTAAACAAGCTCCTTTGAAAAGTTGGTATCTGTTTACCAGACTACATGGCATCACATCCCAGAAGAAATGAAATATACAACATAGGAATTCTGGCTCATTCACTCCATTTTATTATGTCAAACACCTGTGGCAAAGCAGCACTGGACACACACAGCATCTTTCACTGCCCCCTTAAATATATGCAAAAAACATTTCTCACACCAATAATTACTCAGCAAGTTAAAGCCAGAAATTCACATAGGCATTCATGCAAAATGTCTGTTAGTGTTGTCTAATTTCAATGATAACCTGAATGTGCTGACAAAATTCTCCAACAAGAAATGCTAGTCAATCCTGAAGATGAAGGCAGCAGGTTCTTCTAAAACACTGGTGCAAACAACACAATGTCATGCTCAAGGAGACTGTAATCTAAATATTCATGAAGTTCAGTATATTATTTGATGGTTACCATAACATGTTAGGAAATGTCCACAGAAAATACCACTTCTGCCACGTTCACTCTCCTAATTTCCTTAATTTTAAGTACAAGAATAATAATAAAAAAATTAAAAAAAAACACTGAAAATACATGTATTACATATGCTCTACTCCATGTTTTACAAAACACGTTAAAACATGCCTTTATCTTAGCAAGAGATTTATTATTGATCACAAATAACGTCTTGCAAAAATCAAGATTAGACAAGGGGGAGATTTGGAATCAATCATTTTCAATTGTTATATTCTGATCAACTGTTTCTTTGGCCTCGGCTCATACCTCACAAACAACACAGTCTGTCTCAATCACACAGACCAACAACAGTGAGATTTCATAAATGTACATTGGCCTTCACAGAAAGTGTGTGCCACTGGGGTATAATTTTCATCAAAAGCAGAATGTGTCAAAAAATTTTAGTAAAAACCCTACACACGAAACTTCAAGAAAATCCATCTAGTGGGAATCATGCTGTTTCATGTGGACAGATGAATGGATAGACAGGCATAATGAAGAGGCTAACACTTTTTGCAACTTCATTGTGAGTGCACCTAAAAACACAGTCAAAAGAAGAACCCATACACATACAACAGTGGTTATGATGCTTCTGTCTACTAAGTATTTACTGCAATACAACTAAACTATATATATTTTTTACAACTCCAGGAGTCTACAACCTCTAAACTACACCAAAATTAAAATTAATATACGGTAGTAAGGATTCATACCAATCTTCACAAAAAACTGCAGCACATGAATCAACATATGTGCAAGTTTTAGCCAAGATTTACATAAAAAATGATGTGTGAAGTGCATCTAAAGAAGATGGTTGCAGTCAGTCATCAACAATTTGTGTGTTTTACAATGCAATGTATCTCAAAGGAATATGATAATAAATATACAAGCTTAATGGGCAGAATGATAGGAACAGGCAGTCACAAAGATTTCTAAAAATCCTACATGTAGCATATCAGTGGGAATATAAACAATCTTTCCAAACAATGGCAGCAAAGGTAAAAGGTAAAGTTCACCCTTTAACAAGCAACAAAGGCCCAGAGGGGATATAGAAGTATAGGTCTACACTTTCATTAACCTAGGCGCTAGATACGGATGGGTAGTTAATCTACACTCCAATCTTTTTGCTGCCAGGAATGACCTGGTGCCCATTGTACAGGAGGCTGAGTGAGCCCCAGGGCCGGTCTAGACAGGTGCGGAAAATCTTGCACCCCCCCCCCCCCTCCACAAAAAAAAAAAGGGTTTTCTAATCAATAAAAAACTCAACCCAAAAAAAAAAACAAAATCCTCATTTTTCACTAAACAAATAAAAAAAAAAAAAAAAGGCAAAACACCTTAAAAAAAAGT
>Ga0123354_10006879_pt1 | contig 16985 bp, 15 predicted proteins | sample TergutLab28metaG_2_FD_97872 | JGI IMG/M metagenome (GOLD analysis project Ga0123354, IMG submission 97872) | Labiotermes labralis P4 segment gut microbial communities from Petit-Saut dam, French Guiana - Lab288 P4 | ecosystem: Host-associated > Arthropoda: Insects > Digestive system > Gut ...
TTCGTTAAAATGAAATGTTTTAACACACATTAAATAGGGAAAAGGGAAGGGGCCTAAAAATAATTTCGCAATTCTGAACATTTCGTTATACTGGCGTTCGTTACAGCGACATTTTACTGTACTACTTTTCTATGCTAACAATGGCAGAAAAAGCCGTGTCTGTGCATGTCATAAAGGCACAGACAGAGGAATATTTGTATTTTAATTTTAAAATTCACAGCAAATCTAATATCACACCAGAATCATATTTTATGAAAGCTGACCTGAATCCAGCAAACAAGCACTGTCTATATTTCCAGAGTTTTGTTACCAGAACAGTCGCCAGCACATTGATACAATTCTGGCGACAGGATGCACCAGACAATGTTACCTGCCCTCACCTCTCATACACATCCATGAGCATCATCAGAGGTACACCAAGAGCAACCATCGTACTGTGTACATGCATAGTGCTGGCACGCAGCCTACACGCCTTCATCTCCAACTGGCGCACCAGAAATGCTAAAACATTGATAAAGGAGTCACTGACATGAACAGCAGGGCTGAGGCATGTCACGTCCATACGCATGCCTCAGCACATTGCAACGATGAACAGATGTCAACAAAATTTGGTACAGAAGGGATGAGGGAGGGCATAAATACTGGGAGTTAATGGGTGCAGCACTTGCCACTTTCCATGAAGCCCAAATTATACTTTACAAAATTTCTTACACAGTCCCTTCATACAGATTTATTTACTTACTTGTAGTTTGGTTAATGACTCTTGCAGCAGATTTAGATCACACAGCATCACACAATGCTGTAATCAGTGAATATGAGCTGGGAAGAATGTAAAAGGAAGTGGTAGTGATATAATTTGAGGCACTGTGCAGACATTCACTGGAAGAAACATTGGAAAACTACCGAAAACTATGAACAGCTCATTTCTGAATTGAGATATGAGTGTGCAGATCTCACAACTACGAAGCAAAAGACCAGTGATAGATATGAAATGTGAGATAAGTGCTCAGACAAAAACAAGGGGGAGCAAAATTTGAAATAAAATTTTGAAAGAAGGTGGAATTCAGAACTTGTTCGTATGAGTTAAATGCAAAACAATTATGATGGTTTGGTGTGACATACAAAAAAAAATGGATAGAAGAGGATATTGAGAAGGAATTACAAATGAAAAGGAAAGGAAAAGAGGTAAAGGAAAGATGGTTCAGTTGGGTATTGGAAGGCATCAAGAACGGAGGACGCAGTTAGCATGAAATCAAAAAGCAAAGCCTAGAGAGGTTAGCAACATTATGCCATTTGGCATGCATGTTAGGATATAGGAGATGAGGAAGCAAAATATCACGCAACACTGGGGAAAAACACAGTCACAAAACATGTCAATGCCAGCTTGCAGTCTCCACAGACAATGATTTTCCTGCAAAAATTTTGCATAAACCAACACTGTTTAACCTACATTGACCAGGATGGTGGTACTCACGGACGGGGAAGCAGCGTGGTGAGCCAGCATACTCCTGTCCAAGGGCCTTCATCTTGCCCATAAGCACTGTCATCATATCATTGGAGCTGACTGAGGAACAAGCCAACAGTTCACTCTCGATAATATTCAGCCAGATGGTCTCCACCAAAGCAAGATCACAGTGGCCTGAGCAATGGATAATGGCCAGTTTGCACTCCCACAGATTGAAGGGCTCACAAAACTCCTCATATAGCTGGCAACAAAAACACACACACACACACACACAACATGCTACTGCTACCCTCAACTGTAGACCTCAAAATTATCATACTTATAATGAGGCCATAGGAAAATGTGCTTGGAGCAGTTACACTTCACCTTGCATCACAACTGCCTGTATTCCTCTCCATTCATCCAGTGAATCTGTTTAAATGACTGTTGCCAGCAACACCCTCTGGTGCAGCAACATATGTTTTGGTCTGGTTGACATCAACCAGAGTGGAATATAACAGCAGGCAAAAAGGGGGAAATCCTGTGCATCATGCACCCCCACCAGCCACAGGACATTCCTCCTTGGCCTTGGAACAGATTTAAGCACTACTCACATCTCCTAGGTACACACTTTCAACATTCAAATTATGAATCTATCAATTACACCAACAGTCGATCAATAAGTGCAATGTCAGAGTGTTATGTGTCATATACATACAAAATAGCTGCTTTGAAAGCTGCAAGTTTTGCAATGTGTCACCACACAAAATTTCAGCAATAGACAAGACTGATGCAAGTAATATGTCAACCAATGTGCAAGGCACAGTGTACTTATGAATTATTTCTTAGGGTACTTATCAATGCTACTTCAACTGCCAAGGTATAGTGCATCTAATGACTCTGGAAGATAATCAAGAGTCTGCAATGTGACAGACACTACCTGGTGAATAAAATGTACGAAATGTGGAATATGAAACCCTTATTCTACACAACATTACTGTGAGATTCACACCTCAAAGAACAGAACACACAATTCCCACACTGACACACAGTGATTATTAATTCCATCCATGTCAGAAACACCATTTTTTTTTAAATTCTATGCAAGAACAGCTCAGTCAGTATAGTGACTTGGCTATGGGGTGGGCCACCGATGAATCACAGTTCGATTCCCAACATGGGAAAAAGATACTTCCCTTCTCCTACGTCCAGATTGGCTCTGAGGTTCTGGATACCAGGGGATATTTTGCAGGAGTAAAGTATCAGGAATGTGAAGCTGACCACTTGCCTCCATCTAGTACCAAGGTTAAGTATATATATATATATATATGAAACCATACCTCTAGACTGCTATATACCTTATGGCATGTATAGGAGCAACCTTCCCTTTACCCATATTTAACTAACTTCATCTGTGAGATACATTCAACTACTCTGCTCCCCAGAACAGCCACATGATGCTCTTCAGACTTCTAACGTTCCGGTTTAGACCATGCTAGTATTTTGGCTTGTCGTTGACAGATGGCAGCTTTACACTCTTCGGCATTACTTGATTACATAATTGTTCTTTGGATCAATTAACTCCACAGAAAATCCAGACAGAAGGTAACAATGCAGCAGCAAGGACTAGCCATCAAGTAATGTCACTCCAACATATACAGGAAGCCACACTATGCCTTACCCATGAGGCAGATGTTAACACCACGAGCTGAGTTCTGTAGAGCCATTTCCTGTGAATATTATACAAAGAAGTTGGCATCCTAGCATACCTGTGTAATTTCTAGCAGGCTGGAGTTCAGACGTACAATAGCATCCTCAGCTAATCGGTGCCGCCCTTTCAAATTGGCGATGGCCTCCAGAATCTAGCAGAACAGGAAAAAGCAATGTCACAATAACATGAACTTCATGTACTTCACTTTGGTGTCACAGCAACCACAGCAGCTTCTCACCCGTTGTTGGATGCGAGCAACATCGATCTTATCCTCCAGCTCTCGCAGGAACACACCCAGCTGTGGAGCATAGCCCACCTGATCACTCCTCATACACATCACTGCACGGGCCAAGTACTCTATGCGCTGGAGCAATGGAATGGATGGACTGCACATGTAAAATGAATCAGTTGAATTGTGTCTAACATTTCAGTGATAACTAACAGCAGTCTGAATATTGTACAGGTGTTTCATGCCGACAGACGAGAGTGTAACATAACAAGACTGCAAAGGAACACTTCACACTGCAGTAAAAGGAGTTCCCTTTGTGCTCTTTGTGTAGTACTCTCATGAAAGTACAATGTTTCCTTCAGAACATGACAAGATTTTTTTCTAATTCACACCTGAAAAATGTGGGTCACCTTATAATCACATACAAAGTTAGACATTCTGTATAGACATTTTCCAGAAATTGAGGACTGTTGAGGGTGGGGGTCACGATGGATGCAGAATGACATTGTATTTGGATAAATACAGTACACACTTCTTGATCCGAATTTTAGGAAAAACGAAACGCTAATTGCAATATTCTGTAAGTACCTATAATACTGAAATTTCTCCAAAACAATCCAACAGTTTTTGGGCTGAACAATGCAGATCGTTTATGTACAATGTACAAATATTGCATAACAAGGTAGGAAAGGAGTATGCTATGCCATAACTGGACATATTTCTGTGTGCTGGCACTACTCAAAAATAATGTGATTAAATTGTTAGTTTCAACGTACTGAATACCACAAGAATCAATAATTCAAGAGACAGAGAGGTAAGAAAAAAAGAGACACAGTACAAAGGAAATAGGAAAGGGGGCTGGCAAAGCAAGGAATAAACAACGAAAAAGAAGTAAATGAAAGAAAACAAATACAGGCAGGAGGTGGATGTGAAACTAGAGTATCCACTTACCCAGGACGAATGGCAAGCTTGTACAGTATCTTGGCAGCTGCTGCATGATTCATGTTCCTCTCATAGTACTTCCACAGCAGATCGTAGATTTCAGAACTCTGCGTAAGCTCTGACGTGCGCAACAAGTATGTCTCCAGGCTGGGCTGTTGAAAAGCGATGAGATCTGCTGTCAGCTTCTTGCTCAATAACCAATTAAACACAGCCATGTGCAGCAACTCATCGGGTGATTGCAGTGCAGAGCGAACCAGCTGGTTCACCTGTAAATAAACTTGTATCTCCATGACTGCTTCTCTCACATTTTGCAAGAAATAAAATTCAGCACAGCTCATCCCTCAGGATGACACCACAACTGCTTGCATCTCAACACACTGTTTGTCACATCACTTAAAAAACTGTTTGACAATACTGTAATTTCCCACACTTCTGTTACACGTCACATAACTTGAATATATAAACAGAACATAAAAAAGTTGCACTTCGGTTTGGGAGGAACAGTAATGCCACATGATGAAAAAGACTCTTAATTTTAGTGAGATCAAGTAAACAAGTACCATGGACTAACCCTTTCCAGCACATCCCTAACGCTGTTACATATGAGCGTATAGGCTCAAAGTTTGTGAAGCTGGATACTTAGAATTTTGACATTTTGTGATCAGATATTTCAATAACATTGTTTTGTTGGAAGCAGACACGAAAGGACAACACAACAGCATTACAATGGGTGATCGCAACAGGTCAAAATTCTGAACATTGATATTCATGTCAGAAAGACCCTGTTGTGTTCTTTATTGTGTGTCTTATTCTACTCACGTGTATTCTCCAAAACTACACATCTCCACATCCTTGTAAGTATTCTGGTATGATTCTGGAAACAAAGTATGGGGGAGGGGGGAATATTGACAGGGGGAGGAAGAATAAGAAGAAGCAACAGATCACCTGGTCACTGGCTTCACTCTGCGAAAGATGCACAGCATCTTGAGATGCAGGAACACTGGAACCAACTGTCACAGATGGGCTGTAGCTGCTGGCAGTCCTCTGGTCGTACAAGTGATCCAGCATAGCAGTCACCTGCTTGTAGCAGTCCATCCTACAATGCAGTAACAGTAAACGTGCACATGGTGTTCAAAGTGTGTCCTAACAGGATCCTGACACTTTCAGTCTTAATCTGAGTTTCTGTGCTTGAAATTGTTCACACTGGCTCAGGAAATGGCTCTGCTGTGGAACACGGTTACCATGTTTATGTGACTGCAGATAACCGGAATGTAAGCTCACCCCAATTTTTACATATGACGAAAAATAAAAAAGAAAAATTTGGGTTTTCAGCACTTCAACCATTTAATAAATGATCCATATTCAGTTACGCCAAGTGCTAATAATACTATTCATTCTGTATGTTATGTCCATCATTCACTGCTAGGCCCTAGTTGACAAGGCAGTCACCTAAAAACAGCAAACAACATGACCAGCAAGAGGCCGAAAACCAAGACACATTTAGTCACACATGGCTATGGTTGGCAATTCTGAACAGTAGCACAGGAACTCAAATCCTCCTATTGGCAAGATGTATACAATGTGCGCACACAACTCTCTTGTGGCAAAATACCTCTTCAAGAAAGCCTGATATCCTTCACTGTCTTCACTAGGCTCCTTGTTCTTGTAGTAATCAAAGCCCACATTCCTGGGGTCCAGTTTCGATGCACATACAAGCACAAGGTCCAGCACACCTTCATAGAACTGGCTGGCAAAGAACCACTGGCACATCATCTGTAGATTCACCTGTGGAGCTACACTCTTACACAACTGCAAGCAAATCACCAGTTGTGTGGTTAGTCAAGAGCAGACCTATCCCGTCACTGAAAGGAATTTCAACTATACGATTTACCCATGAACAACAATATCACATACACTTTGACATCCAGGTGACCATGCATTGTGATAAATTCTTATAATAAAACAAACAAAATGCACTAATTTCTCAAATTTATTTTTGGAATAAAACTCTACATGTTTTGGACAGTTCCTCTGTCCATCGTCAGGAGTTTTTCGCTGTACACACAGCAATGGTATATGTCATACAGATTATGCTGAATGCTTGCTCACAAGCAGTCAGCATAACCTGTATGTACTGCTGTGTGTACAGTGAAAAACTCCCGACGATGGACAGAGGAACTGTCCGAAACATGTAGAGTTTTATTCCAAAAATAAATTTGAGAAATTAGTGCATCTAGTTGGTTTTATCATAATAAAGAATCATATATACTGTTGTAAGTTCAGTTATTTTATTGAAGATTAAAAAATAATAAAATCATGTCTAAAGCAATTTAGGATTCACAAATCATTAAAATAAGTAACATTAATTTAATCTTGGTTTCACTCACCCCACTGTTTATATACTTTAAGAGACACCTACAAATCAGTATTAACTGTTTCAGCTATATATGTTTAACATTGGCCTGATGATGGCTTTAAGCCAAAACATGCAGCAACATTATTCTTCATCTTGAATTAACAACAGCAGTTGTGTCACATTGACATGTCATCTTCTGTAGCACTTGATCTTAAGTTAAATGCATGACACATTTGTGAATAAAAATTACGAATAATGAAACCAAAAATTTGCAGGATATATGGCTCTGTTATCTGGAAACTCTTGGGATTGTGACTATCACATAAGTTATGTGATATCTCTACTGGACAAGCAAGCACAGATGCAATGCAGTACTGCCAATGTAGGCAATCAACATCCTGATTGGTTGGTTACTGAAGCAGCACCATCAGGATAAGATCAACTGTGCTCACCAATGTGAAGGCTGATGCCCCACAAAAGAGAGGAAAACCCAGCCATGACCAAAAAGTTGAAGTTCTGTAGGCATCCATGAGAAAACAGTATCGATCCCACAGTGCAGTAGAGCATCCAAGCTCACTACAAATACATTGATTTCAAACAAATCATGGCAATAACTAATTGAGCAACACAACTTGCCCAGGCAAGGCTAGCCATAGGCCATATCACTTCCAAGCACACCTTCACAACACTGGCATCTAGAAAAATCAATGCCCTTTATTCAGCCAATGACAGGACGGACAGGCATCTTCATGTGTGCAAACATCAACCACATCAGTGAGAGTGTACAGAACATAGACAACCATCAGCAGCAAGCATTCATCTACTGGACAACATGATGCATGATAGCAGAACTACCAACAATAGATGTTGGATGGAATGTTATAATCACAGCATGTTCACCCAACAATACATCCAGTCCTAAGGTTGAGAAATGAACTTGGTACTTACCAATAAGAAACAAATACTGACCATTTCACTGTGATATCAAATATGGATGGAAAGCCTACCTACACAATGTACAACAACCCTTAAAAAATGTCAAAATACAAATTGTTTGCAAACCTGCAGAGCCTCTCGCAGCTTGGACTCTCGTTCTTCTGGGTTCTTAATGTTCTTCGCACTCAAAAGCATCTCATTTGCCTGCAACATTCAAAATTGGAAAACTTAGTGTCAGATAAACCACAGACAAGAACTTGGCTTTATCCATCTGTCTGACTGAATCACTCAGTTACTTTCAACATGATGTCAGACACTCTCTGAGTCAATAACGATATGTGTCACCATTAGATAATACCTCAACACACTTGATGGCTGCGTTTTAAACTCAAACTGCTGTTACCTTTGAACATGCAGCATCTTCAATTCTGTACAGATTTGGACACACCTCACGCAGCTTGGAGCTGATTGCATCCACAGAAGCACTGTCATTCAGATATCTGCATACAAAAGAAACCTAATAACTTCTGTGCTCATTAGCAGGACATTCTAATGCTATGTATCACAACCCTTTTTTAAGATTCAGTCCCATTATTCCTTGCTTAAGGGAGGCTTAAAAGCAAGTCATTCAACAACTGCCATACGATGAGTTTCATGGTTCTGACAGTGGCATAATTGAGTATTCTGATCTTCTGTAACGTCATAATGTGTCAAAAGGTACGTGGTTCAAAATTTTTCGATGGTACATGTTGCCATGTTCCATGAAAAGATACCTAATGTAACGAAGTAATTCACTGAATGTTTTAAACTGTAACTTTAGCAAGGAACACTATATGCTCCCTGAGGATGATCGTGTGATCGAAACTTGTAGGAGCGTTTTAAATGTTTTAATGTGAATTTTAGACTTCTTAACCTTTAGATGCCTAACATCAACTATCGTTGACGTACCGCACCGCTAACATCCAAAGTTGCATATTATATATTTATTCAACAAATATAGGTACTGAACATTTTAAACATGGTATATACTCTCCGTTTTTTTTCCTCTTCAAAATGCAGTTTGTTTCATAATTCTAACACATTTGGTTCCTGTATTATTCACATTTTATATACAGGGTGTGCTAAAATTTAAAAAAAAATAATTCCGGCGCCAAAAGGTTAAATAACATACATATGTGCGTGTGTTGGTGTGTGTAATTAAATAATCTACAGAATGCACAGCGAAACAATAAAAAAAAGCTAAGGGACTTATGTGTACATTTAGGCTCCTCCCCCACGTCCCTGTTGGCTTGCCATTCTTTCCTTCCAGCCACTGCTGATTAGACCTTGTCTATAATATATATACCTGCTACTTAATTTGCTCTGACATTTCTTCATGGAGTGTGAACTGCTGAAGAAGTAGTGCAATTACATGCACCTTCAAAAAGTCAGGATCCACTATCCAGCGATGCAGTGATACAGCCTACAAGACTAGAATCCTTAAGTATTACTCTTTAAAAATACTTTACAACCTCAAAACAGCAAAAAATGGCTAACTGAAGAGTAAGCATTGGTTACTTTTCTTACAGCTTGAACATACTAATTGCCACTTGATGAGTGTTTCAGCAACTTTCAAAGTGAAAAAGAAATAGTCGACACACGCACACAGAAACAGAAGTAAAAAAAGAAATATGCATATTAAAAATGTCTGAATTTGGAGGAAAAACCTTATTGAACTACACAATGCACACTGACTTATATGAACTACAGCATGATGCACAATGTTTTGGTCACAATGTGCAGAACTGTGAACACTGACCTGTTGATAAGGCTGCTGATGAGGGCAGAACAAATGTCATGGCCCTCCAGGACCAAGTTCCTGAAGCTCATCTGCTGCAGCTGATTCTGGAGATCCTGCAACAGATCAGTGCTAATTTTGCAAAAGTACCTCACAGCGACACAATCCTCAGTTATACAGCATTAAATCCACAATTGTACAGTCAACAATAAACAATCATTCAGCACTTTTTGATGTGCCTCCCACAAGTTTGAGCCTCAATATGGCCATCCACAGCGAGGACTCGATCAAGGGGATATAATAATGGCAGATTCTGTTACAAATATAAAAATGTGGAGTCAAAAATAAGAATTATTGCAAATCAAACTGCTGAAGATATTTAAAATACAGACAATTATGAATACTTTTCATATAAATGGTTTACATTTTAAGTGAATATGCTTATACCATGGAATAAGCACCTGTTGTCAAAACAAGGTCACTGTCCAAGAACGAAGGTGATATGTTCATGTACACGTTGGTCTGCTATGACAGATACATAGTCACAGGCAACATAACACACTAATGACAAGTACATGTAATTAGTCTGTATTTTAAATACTTTTAGCAACTTTAATGGACAGCATTGCATTTTTGACTCCACATATGTACATCTTTAAACAGACCTGCCATTATTGTATTCTTGTATTCCTTTGAAGGAGACCTCCCTGAGAATGGCCACGTTAATACCGAAACATGTAGGAGGCATATTGCAAAGTGACTAAAAATTTTTTGTTGTCAATTGTGCAACTGTTGGATCAAATGCTGTACAATCTGTCTATTGCACAGAATGTGGAAAATGTTAAACAACTTGCAACGTTGAATGAAATATGATGCTACCCCACGTAACACTACTAGACACGCTACTCAAGCAGTCAACGTTGGCACGCCTATCACAGTACTATCCCCTTCAAAGAGAACAACAAACATAAAAATATATGGTGTCATCAAGGTACCTAACCTTGTTCAGATAATCCGCTATCACATGAAACTGGTGCTCACATAATATGCGCCACATGCCCAGCACTTCACACGTGTGCGCTACAAACACTTTGAGCGAGTCAAGCGAGCGTTTCTCTTCTAACTGGGCCTCTTGGTCCCGGTTACGATGAGGGTTGCGATGAGATGCTGAGGTATCGAACGAGTCGTGTCCCAATGGGTGCAGCATGCTGTTTTGCAGCTGCATGTTCCTGCTCAGAGATTACAAACCATATGTGAGCAAGATCAACAAGATGCAAACTTTATTTTCTTTATTTGTTTCTATCATACTGTCCTCTATATGTTTCAAACAAACAAGTTCATCATCAGGTGGTTACTTCTGTGCACACAGCATATAGCATTGTCCAGGAATGGAAAATGATATGTGCTGCGTGTACAGAAGTAATCTCCTGACGATGAATTTGTTTGTTCAAAACATGCAGAGGACAGTATAATTGAAACAAATAAAGGAAATAAAGTGTGTATCTTGTTGGTCTTGCTCACATATATTCATATATACATTGCACAATGCACAGTTCTGAAAATGTAAAAATTACAAAACCAATCACAGGACTGTGTGCCATACACCATTCCAACTGTCATTCTGCTTTCAGGACACCGAGAACTGTACACTGAAAATTGATCCATTTACCTTCCTGGGAAGGAAGAAACAAGGAAAGTTCATAATTAACAGAATAGAGAGGTTTGTCATCCACTTTCTTTGAGTTTCCAAATTATATTGTCATCTGTCACCCCAGGTGTACGGTAAGAGCAAAGTTAGGAGTTGTAAGTTACTTACGTGAACCCTGGAACTGAGAATTGCGTGTTCTTCTCCAAGAAGTTTCGGAGGGCCTGCAGGTGGCTCAACACCCAAACACAGTCATCTCTTGACACTGAACTGCAGATCTGTTGAACAAAATGTAAATGTGCATTGGTTCCAACCCTTACTGTACAAAGGTGAGAGGAAGAACAGACACACACAGTTATGCCTTGTCTTGTGGCTATCATTCTACACCTCTCTGTGTTCTCAGCTGCTGACTGGACTGAAAAAGAGGAGGTGTCCGATGTACGCAGCAGATCACCGAATGTATGATCACTGCCTGGGTTTTGTTTGTACCCTGAACCATGTGTAATTACAACATAGTAACAACAAATTCAGCCCAAACTCCTAATGACATACACGCAATCAGAGAATGATCACACAGAATGAATTTCTGACCATTTTTTAATACTGGTTACAAAGTTCATGACAATAAACAACCAGCTACATTCAATCAAAAATATGAGTCCTGAACCTACACAATTAAAGACAGAATCAGAACCAGTACCAAATAATTAACATCACCTATACTTACAAACTGCACCTTGTCCACAATTGCTCTGGTGACTATTCTAAGATTCCACACTGGGCGAACAAGGCGTCCAACATACAGATACAACCCATTGTGGCGGTGGGAATACTGCATGCTGCCCGTGCTCACAGTGGGCTCGGTAGTGGTCAGGGACAGATTTTGTTGCGGAATGCTACTTGTGTGAATGTGAGTGTATGGAGTGGACACTACCACAGGACTGAAAGCTGAAACATGCCAACATGATTTGCTGTAGCAATTGAAATTATGTCTAATGCTTCGCACACTGAACACTGTGGGTGTAATGACATACTTTGCAAAGTTGGAATTATCATTATTATTACTACTACTACTACTACTTTACTTCACTTTACTTTACTTACTTACTTACTCCAACTGAGTTTTCACTCAGTGGCAGTAGTCCTTACACTAGTTAAAGGTAAAGCAGTCCCATTACAGGCCTGGACAGGCCCAGACGGTTCCAGGAATTTAAGGTTCGTAGATTTTATGACAACGGCGCAGGATGGTGGTAGGTTGTCAGCCTTATGCACCGGCCGCCTTTAACCCCAGGAAATACTCCTGGTACTCATTTCTGTTAAAGGTTGAGTCGACCCCAGGGCCATAGTGCGATCAGAAGGATTTTATGTCAATGAAAAATCCACTGACACCAGCTGGGATCGAACCAGCGACCTTCCGATTTGTAGCGCAGCACCTTAACCACTGTGCTACCGCGGTCCCCCCTTACACTAGTATAACTTAAAAAATACAGGACAGATCATTAAGAGGAAAGAAAAGAAATTCATGGAAAAAAGTCAACTTTACCAAGATTCCAGTTTGCTGGGAAATGACACTGCATTGTTGGGTGAGTAGTTCCTAGCAATTCTAAGGATTGTAATGACTTTACCTTCAGGCTCAAAGGACAAGAGGCCCAAGAACTTGGACTCCTTGAGACTGACGATGATGAAACTATGACCCTTCAACACACCCAGAACTACCTGCCACAGCTTCACATCTCTCACAACTTCAAATATGCAGTTACATTAGAGTATGTATGAGCCATCAAAAACAAAAAAGTCCATTTTCAGAATGACACTGTAGATCCACCTTGTGGGGAAGTGGCACACATAAAATGGCAACCCAAGATGAAAGTTCCCTTCACTAGAAACTTGCCCTTAGATTGTAAGACACCATCACAACTACTATGGCAATCACACTTCACTCACCTCTGCCAGCCATGGAGTACTGGAACGAGGGAGAAGAAATGGGAGTGGCTACAGTTCTGATCTTGGGTTCACCTCCATACATGAAGAAGGCTCGTGTTGCCCACTCTGCCACCTGCAGGTTCTGTACACTTTGCAGGCATGCCAGTATCAGACTTATGGCACAGGCCTGCTCCTCATTCTGCATCTCAAAGAACAACTTCACTGCTTCAGCTTCTGGTCCACGGTTTTCGACCAGCAGCTGACGCAGCAGGTCCACTGGCCGCAGCTTTACCAAGATCTCTGCCCCCTGCATAACATACAATGTAAATTAAACTACATGCTGGTAACTGTAAATGCAATGTTTGTACAAATACTGACACAATAAACAGAGATGTACAATGATCAGAATCTCATGCAACAAATGGAGATGCAATTACAATAAGTTTTATATACTCCATGAAGCTGAATGTTTTGATATCTAGCATAATATCTACAGTTGAAAACACTGTGAACTGGGTCTCATGACAGTCACTTTTATTTACTTTTCATTATTATTCTGCAACTCTGGCAAATCAGTATACTGTCACCACCACACATCCTCACAAACCTGCTGAGTAAGTATGATGTATTTTCTTGGGGACTCCATATGCTGCCTAACAACCAGTGGTGGGTCTGGGGTCATGATGGGACCCTGTGTTCCAGAATCCTGGGAGCTAATACTGGGCAGGACAGCCTTCATATCTCCACCCTGTACCTCGGCCATAGCCCACACAATTCCGTCAAGAGGCACCACAGTCTGCATCTCCACCAGGTAGCGATGGAATGGGTATGGATCACTTGACAAGCACCACAGTATGTCACGATCACTGCCTGGAGCTGTTACCAACAGCAGGTTCCCTGCACAAACAGCAGTCCGGGTGAGAACAGATAGGGTACGAGCAGTTCTACCCGGTCACTGTGCCTTTCAGTACAGCCGATAGAAAAACACAGCAAGAGCAATGAAAGTCCATACAACACACTGTTATAAAATCACAGTGTTACTTAAAAAAAATTCAGTACACAAAATGCGTATCATTATTGAGTTCAAAACATTCTATCTTCCAATCTGCACTCCCAAGACACTAATTAATAAATTTCAGATTCACACAGCATAACTTTACAACGCATTTATCTCGAAGACATTATGGATATTCATGGACACGAAAAATGAAGTTCTTTATTTTACCGATGATCAACTGATGATGGACCAAAATACAGTTTGACCCAATTCTAATGACATCAGTTTAAGTGACACTTTGTCTATAGCATCAGATATTCTGTGGTACCCCAATTAATTCCTGACTGGTAACCACAATAGTATAGAACACCACTTGTTTAAAGCAACACAAAATATTCAGTCCCTTTCATGGTGTAATAATTGAGTTCGACTGTAAATATGACACTTTACTGGAAAACCTGCAGGAAACACACTTTTTGAAAGACCAGTAGGTGGAAGGATGATTTTCAAAGAGATCTTAACCCTTTGGCGCCGGAATTAAATCCCCCCCTCCCCCCCATCCACTTTAACGGCCGTTTGGCCATTTAAAGGGCTCATTGCATGACATATATATATGTTGTTCGGCGGCTAATGGTCAAACAGGATCTTCAGCAAATACAGTGAGTGTGTAAAAAAGGATTCATCTGGTCCAGAACAGGGTCCAGTCCCAGTGTGCTGTGAATGTGATAACGAACAGCTGGGTTCGACATAGTGCGAGGAACTTCCTGAGTAGCTGAAAGACTATCAGCATTTCAATGTAGATGGTACTCCAAGTTACTTGGTTAGCTGGTCGTATATGTTAACAATTATATACAGCAGAGACGCCAACATCAGTCTGAAATTTTCAGGGCAAGTTACTGTGCAAGACGTTGTGGAGAAACTGAATACAACTCATCATAACAGGTACACTGACCTAAACATGCATGATTTCAGGCTTCCGCTGCAAAGTAGATGAGAACTGCGCTCTTCTGGATTGTTACGCAGTGAGTAGTGTTAACAAAATTACCACTACTTGCTGTGTAATTAACACTACGTGCTGTATAGTAACCCAGAACAGTGCAGTTCTGAGCCAAACATCTTGCACTGTAAGCCTGTCTCTCATAGGATGTGAAATTACGTACAATAACAAGCCATCTTTAAGGTTCGATAGATATGGCAACCAGCTGTATGGGTATTTCTATGTACTGTAATACAGGTTTATGCAGTACCTTACCTTGCCTGTAATGAGCCATGTGTACTCTGGAAGGACGAGATGATGGAGCATTTGCTGCAAAGCCTGGAGGAAGGCGCACATGCATAAGCTGTAGTGTGTATGGTCTGTAAGTGACATTTGTAACTGAGCCTGTTGTAAAGTACAGTCGGACGCCTGTCTGAGTCACAGCCACCAGGTTCAGGTGTGGGGACTCGTCTGCCTCTATTGCAGACACACTGACCAATGGGCGGAAGTTAATGCCATCCAGTGTTCTGCAACAGACAGTTTAGAGCAACCGTATCAAGATGTCTTGCATCTGATAGGACAGACTGACATTCAATCTTAAAGAATAAATGTTTTGACAAATAAATAAAATGACTGAGGAAGGATATAATGTAATGGATATCATACATGATACAGTTCATACACTATGTTACACCAGTCAATTAGAAGATGCTATGATGGGCAGGACAGGCAGCAGGATGTGCTCATCTTCATCCACTAAGCACAGTGGCAACCACTATAAAATTTAAAAATTTCTAAAATTTTGCCCACTTATTTATTCAGTCATGTGTACAGAACATTTCTCACAACAAACAGCATTAACCAACTGGGCCTCATAATGAAGATACAATGTGATTTTCTGTGGAGTACAAACTGAATTCTTACATATTATTCACACAAACTACAGGCTTGTTAACCTTTAAATGACTGGGTGGGTACTTAAATTTTAGCACATGGTTTACAATCAACATATTGTTTGAAGACAAAATGATAAAATTATGAAATAAAAGGCACTTAGTTGGGGGGGGGGGAGGAGAGACATTTTGCAGCATGTCTTAAAAATGCATAAAATTTTCCATTACCTAAATAAATAAAACAAATTCCTAGCAATTTTTTTCACGCAAACACAGATAATTTAAAAGTTAAAGTGTGAATGCATTAAATAATAATACATTAACACACTATGCAGACAACTTACTTGACAATGCCTACTGCATGCTGCACAATGGCTGCCTGTGTCATGCTCGTCACCTTGCTAGTGGACGTGCCACTCTCACCCAGGTCAAACACCATGATGCAACTCTTCTCCGACAGCGTGAACACAATGTTGCGACTGTTGTCTATGCTGATCTGTACTATAGGGTCTTCCTCACTAAATGCCAAGTTCAGGAATGATGGCATAAGGAATGACAACGCACCTGTAGAGTGATTCACCTTCTTGCAGCGCTTCCCAAACCAACTGCCTGCTGCCTGGTAAATAAAAAACAATAAGCAAGTTATACTAAAAGTTAAAAATTAGGGTCTTCTGGAATATGACACAAAACAACCCTCAAGATTCTATTTTTAATGACAAATTTCGTACCGCCATTACTTGTCTGTCATAGCATGTTGGGCATTAGTTGAACCTTTAACAGACCGGCATTCACACATGGAAAGGCACGTTAAAAAACACCCCTAGAAATTCATTTTATACATTCAGGCAACAAGTAAATATGACAAAGTAGTATATAATCACCATCAACACAACTATTTATCAGTGTTTCTACCAGATCAGGTTACTGGGCCACACGTTTTGACCACAGGGTGGTCAACTTCAGGCCACTGCCTCACATAAAATTGTAATTTTATTTTATGATCAAAACATGTTGCCCTAACCACTCAATTATTATACCAACCAATGCACTTATATAAAATTTACACATTAAAACACTAAAACTGCTCCGACATGTTTCGGTCCTAAGACCATCATCAGGGAGCTGTATTTCTTTGCCTTGCTAAAGTCACATTAAA
>Ga0123354_10006880_pt1 | contig 16985 bp, 3 predicted proteins | sample TergutLab28metaG_2_FD_97872 | JGI IMG/M metagenome (GOLD analysis project Ga0123354, IMG submission 97872) | Labiotermes labralis P4 segment gut microbial communities from Petit-Saut dam, French Guiana - Lab288 P4 | ecosystem: Host-associated > Arthropoda: Insects > Digestive system > Gut ...
AAAACACTAAAACTGCTCCGACATGTTTCGGTCCTAAGACCATCATCAGGGAGCTGTATTTCTTTGCCTTTCTAAAGTCACATTAAAAGCCACATTAAAACCAGTCATAAATTAACTTCGTTGTACTAGTATGGTATTGTGGCAGCATGCCATGTTGTGTAACGTCATGTTGCGAAGAGTGCCCTGAAGGGCACTTTTCATATTATTTTATACCAAATTTTCAGTGTGAAGAGTTACTGAAACCCATGGCGTAATTTTACTTAAGGGAATCAACGGAGATGAATGCAACTGTGACTCCTTGTGTTCAAAATAACCCAACATGCACTCCACTGTTTTGTGAGCAAAAGAATCATTAATCAAAAACATCCATAGGATAACAAATAATTAAGCGAAGAAACGAAGGTGATCATTGCATGTTATTACAGAGTATAATACTCAAAAACTCTGCGTTTCCTAGATCTTCTTCCATATTGTACTTAAATATAAGCTATAAACCTCCGAATAAAAAGATATTATTTCCTTGAACAGCATTATTCGACCGGTCTTTATATCGGAGACGAAATGTGTTCTCTGTTAGGTGGGTTCTGAATGTTATCATTTAGGCACAACTGTTGCTGTGTATAGATGTGAAATATTTACCACACAAACATAGAAAATTGACTTGAAACTGTCTGGAAACATACGTAAACATTCCGTCACTGTGCAAAATTTTATCCACTGTTCTAATAAATACTGCGTTATTTAGCATTGTAATTTGTCCCTATTGTCTCAGATTCGTAAAAGCGGAACCACAGCGACAGCTACAGAGGTCGTAGTTTAGGTTATGACGTCGTCGAAATCCAAAATTACTGGTGAACTTTAAAGTATTCAGAAGGATATGGTAAAATTCCGCCATTTGTCGGAAAGGACTAAGTGAAGAAACCAAATGTTAGTAAAACAGGTCTGTTCAGATTCGAAGCGGACACCTCCTACGTATAAGACAAGAGTTTACCGCTACACCATATTGGGCTGTAGGAACGGGTTGAATTTTTGTAGGTTAGTCTGAAAGGCCGGAATTTCTTACTGATGCGAATACATCCGTAGGCCACAATCCGACAGCTTCCTGCTGTGTAAGCTCTGTACAACATAATCGCGAAGCTTGAGCACGTAAACACTAAGTTTCTTCATATGAGTGAATTACCAGCCCTCCACACAATTCCCGACACGAAAGACCACAAACTTTGATTTTGTGATGCCCTTCCCCTAGAGGCGCTGTTTTCACAACGCGCATTCGCCGCTTCAGTCTTCCCCTCCGAGCATAAGCTTTCACTGGATTGTCGTCCGGGTCACTAGGGACACGGCCCTCTGAACACTACAAGGTGATAACACAGACGGATTACGCTCGAGTTTCAAAGCAACGGAACAAATATTCGAGTTACTACAGATCCGGTAAGAAATTGCATAGCACCAATGATTTATGTGGATTCGCGGGCCGGATTTGAGACCAGACCGTGGTAGATTTAGTTATTGTGCGTTTTTAAAAGCAAGTGCGTATAAAGTACTCGGATTTAAATTTGGTAATATTCACCAGAGTACCTAAAGGTGTAATGGGGTACCACAACGAATGAGATGTTACAAATGGGCGCCCGGAAACTGTAGAAAGAGAACAATGTCAGCAGGTTAGCCAGGCGTCCAAAATACAGAACGTAAACTTCCAAACTAATGGTTACTACCTTAATGACATTACAATAGCTTCTAGCGCCACTGACAGACGCAGTAAGAGCGTCAAAGGAGAAATCGATAAGGACTTAAAACATTATGCTCCTAGCATGTCGGGAATATCAGACTGTAGTGCAAGGCAACACAAAAAGGGGGGGGGGTGTGGAGCCCCATAATTCACACGACTGAACCAAAGGACGAATCGTAGCAAACGCATCACAAACAAAAAGTCACTGGCCCCCCACACCTGTGGCAGAGCCCAGGCACGTAATATGTCTAACAGCGTTTTGGGCACAACAGGGTCCGCCGCAAGCAATCCCTGAGATGTGGGCCTACAGACTTCCACTAAGGTAGAATTGAGGCCTTCGTTCTGGAACGTTACGCAGCGGAGGGTAGTGGTTGCTTACCGACGTTTCGGAGCAGCCTATCAGTTCCGTCTCCAAGGGACAAGGATTTCAAGAATTGACTGTTTGTCCCTTGAAAACATAACTGATATGCTGTCCCGAAACGTCACTGGATTACCACCAAACTATGCCGCGTGTCTTCCCAGAACAACGAAGGTCTCAGCCAACGAGATGTCACCACGATATCTGTAGTGCTGAAGTGGCCATTGGTGCCGAAGGAACCGGGAAAATAAAGCGGTGCTAGTTTTCGCAAGTGCTGCAAATGCGAAGCGCAACGATCAAGCAATTGTAGAGTGTTCAGCGGCCTCCAGATGAGCGGAACAGCCAAATATCGAAACCGAAGACTTGAGAGGTTGCAGGATTAGTCATTTAGCTGTGCTAGTCTTCATCTAACATGTCACTGCAAAGTAAAACTCATGCTCTTAAGTTTAAAAGCTGAACGCTCCCTTTTCCTTGTCAATCGGACGCCTGTTCGCATTACATCCTGTACTGAAAGAGACGGAGTGAATAATCACGTACAGATCAATAAACGTTTCATAGCGAATCCACATGGGTGTTTTGAATGTGTGCAATTACCGACTTCTAATCCACCAAACATCACATTTGGAGTTCTTGTCAAAAATAGGAAAAAGTATATACATCAAGCCTTTGTTTAACGCCTTTTTTGCTTTAATGCTCCTTACCGATTTGTGCCCCTATTTAATATGCGTTCTCTTTTTCAAATTAACGCCCTTTGTTTGGCTCCGTCATAATATGCTAAACACTTATTTCTGGTGAGAATATCATTTTTTATTTATTCCTTTTGATTTACACACACTTTTTCAGGAAAGTAACTTGGGCGTAAAACAAGGGCTATGGGTAGCCGCACTATTCATCTATAGGAATAGGACGGACAAAGACAAACTCCAAAATATATGAAAATTGTAATGTCACTACACGAAACTAATTCTGTGATACGTTCTAATTATAGACAATGTGTCCAGTGGAAATGGAATTTATATGTATTAAAATTGAATTTTAGGTAAATACTCAAATATTTTAAACGCATTAAGATAATCATATTAAATACACAAATATAATATCTGGGTAAAACGTGATTTTCTAGTTCTAAATCCGGTTGTAAATGCAGTAACCTGTGTGCTTTAAACGCTGATATTTCAAATAAAATTCCTTCAAAAATACAGACGAAATAAACAGCGCCCTCTTTATCCGGTCGGGTACAGACTGAGAAAAATCCTACCAAACTACAGTCGTTACTTGCGGGCCACCCAGACACACATATGTCAAAACAAAACTAGGAAATTCACTACACTTAATACATGTTATTAACTAAAATGGGCTAGTGAAACTTAAATCCAGCTCTTATCAAAGAACCTGAAAATTTAAAAGCGATTATATTGTAACATTTACAGTTCGGGCTTTACTTTTCTAGGAAGTTTATGAAGTTCCATATATGTGTCTGTTTGTTTTAAAATTAATGGGCCGTGGATTATGAACGCCACCACAATATAAGCTCACCATATTAAACGAGTAAAGGAAGATATATGGGCTGTACTTAGCAGTGACCCACTCATCAGCTATTGCTGCCATAAACTGAATAAAGTTTACTGCTGGCGATTGAATTTAATGGCACCAGTTGTAAACATTACAACAGTATTTTGTTACAATCAACCTCATAGCAGTTACGGCAGGAGCCAACAGCACATCAACACATTATCAGCGCAGCTGCGTTCGCGGTAAAGAAATGTGACGGAAATTAAATTAAACGTTTCTTAACAACGCATACTCGAATAAATGTAAACTGCAGTTATATTTTACCATAACGAATTTTAATACGAATGCAGGCTAATACCTTAATAAGTAGGCTAGATAATTAAACATTTCTTATTACAATCCGAGTAGTCAATATTTCTATTATCAGAGTCTCCCCTTGTACAGAGTTCTTAGATAGTTCAATTCACCGCTGCAAAAGCTTCCCTTAACAGAATTTTAATACTAACCTGCCATCTCACTCTTGGTCTTCCAAGTGGTCGTGTTCGAAAATGTTTTGAAGAAAGAGCCTGTTTAGCTTCTACACCGACACTACTCACAACATTTGAACGCCATTTCTAATAACAATACCAACACAAACCACAACTGCTATTCACAGACAGACGCAGACAAATCTGTGGAACAAACACATAATAATGAAGACTTCATTTACAACACAGCAGCTCATTACTGACTGAGATTATAACTTCATTTTTATTTCAAACTTTTATTCATAGCGTTTTAACTTAGCATTTACTAGGACTAGATTATTTAGAAGAAAATCATACTCTAAAATCTTATGTAGTGTTTTATAATGCATAATTACAGTGAAGACTAATTACACTGCCCAGTTGGTATATTACTATAAATAATAATGGAATTAAGTTATTATATTAACAATTTCCTGTAGCAAATGGCAACGTACTGATTAGCCAAGAACATGATATCGTAAAAGGGCGCCGCATTACAGGATCATTGAAAGAAGATGAAAAGCAGATTGATGAAACCTCAACGTGGCGTGTGTATGTGTGTGTGTGTGTCAGTATGTAACTGCGTATTCCCCATTTAATTTTAGAATCAGTTGATAGATTCTTTATATTTCATAATTCTCTCCGTCACAATTTAAAAAAGTTAGGCAGTGTAAGCATAAGGTAACCCATGTGACTCATTGGCCAAATACTTATACCTGCTCGATTATCCTAACAGCCTGACACCATTTTACTCGAAGACAGCACTTTTATGACGATTTATTTTCTCCGGCAACAATAAAACGTACTCAGTTCTTCACGTAAAGTGCCTGAAATTTTTGCCCATCTTTCAGTAAATTTGGATTTCCTGGACGGATTTTCATAAAAGTCGCAAAAAGCAAAAATTCCGCGGAAATCCATCTAGTGGGAGCTGCGTTAGTACGGACGGACGTACTTATGGACAAGAGGAAGCTAACAGGCGCTCTTTTGCGGCAACGCGAACGCGCTTATAAAGGAGAAATTACCCCTTCCACGCCATGAAAGCACGTAGGGGTGTTAGAAGTGTAGCTCAGCTCATTCTTAACATCGGCGCTAGAGGCTTCCCGTTAAAATAATGTAGTGGTGCTTTCTTGTACAATGTTCAGCTCAATACGTTTTTACAAAATAACATTTTTTATGTATTAAATAAATATATATGTATTTACACACATAAAAACGTGTAAAAAAAACCAACTTGATGCACAACTTATTCTTAATATATTTCATCAAACTCTACATGTTTCGGGCGTATTTAGTCCCATCATGAGGAGGTACAACCTATGTATACAACAAATACACAACAATTGGTACATATTCTTTTTAGATGACTGTCTGTTGTCCTGATTGGATTGGAACAATCCAATCAGGACAACGGACAGTCATCTAAAAAGAATAATAAGCACCAGCACCTCGTGATGATGGGAAGAAATACGCCCGAAACATGTAGATGTTGACGAAGTATACTAAGAATAAGTTGTTCATCAAGTTGGTTTTTCTTTACACAATTATATCAAGATGCACGGTCAACAAAACGTAAAAAACGTAAAATACATTTAAAATTTTATATATATACACACACACATCAGCACCTCAAAAATAATATTGCAAAGAGGGTATTTTGAAACACGTACATTCCAGCCAAGAACTTTTTTTCTACGCTCATTTTCAAGCGTTCTGTCACGTGGACGCAAGCACGCTAAATTTCCCGTGCAATCCACAGTGTATTTGACAACATTCAATGTAATCTGACAAGACGCATAGCATTAGACACAATCGCTTACCGTGTTTAATGTGATAACAATTAAATCAGCGTTTGGGAAGTGTAAAATCCTAAACCCCATAATTTCTCACAGTCATTCACGGTTTTGTGTCGAACAGTATATATTTTTTTTTATTCTGGTCTGCAAAATCGGATGTGTTTTGTTGGACTGCGGTTGAGTATGGCACGGTTCGTTTGTTTTGCGACTAGTTGCTGCGGTTTTGAACAGCGTCCATTGATGTTGCTTTGTTCTAACATCAAAACGCTCGTGATAGGTGCCAGTAATGGGAGTCCCTGAACGATACACTGTCTGAACCGAAGCTTCGAACAGACTTGTCAGAGAGCCATGTAACTTCCTACTTGTACACTATCACAAGTTGAGTGACCTTAAGGTGTAGAATTTTTCCGTGCTTTATAAGCGAATGGACAGTGGACTGCTGCGGTCCCATGGTATAATACTTAAACCTAGTGGTTAGTATACGTACCATCAGGTTTAACGTTAAAACACGTCACTTCGTTCACACAGTTTAATGGTTTACCCCGTACGATCATTGGAAGGAACGGCGAGTTTGTTCATACACTTCCTCGATTGTTCTTTCTAATAAAAGACCTTCATGTTCTCTGTGAGGAATAAACATTATATAATAGTTATAACAGATTTTAATTCCCGCTTGAAGGTAAAAAACCGTTTATAAGCTATTAAACATAAACATGAAACCCTGATTCATATTAACATTAAAGTAATTTATACAAAACGATTTTTGTATGTCTTGACATTCTTTAATTGGCTAGTTGGTTTACATAAATTTTAAACTCATACCATTTGAAGAATAAAACGTATTTAATTCTGTTATTGTTCGCAGGAGACACAAGTAGTAGGAGAATGAAGAAGATTACACTTTTAATCAACTTTATACCTTTTACTCTTCACCATATTTTATAAGGGTGATCACATCAAGGAGCACCTGGTTTGTTTGGTAGGAAAAAATGCATTAAGAAATTTGGTCAGGAAACTGGAAGAAAAGAAACTGCTTATGTACGTGGCAGTAGACAGAGGTATGATACTAAAAGTCTCATTAAATGAAAAGAATGTGTGGGCGTGGATTGCACTTAATTGGCTGAAGGCGGACAGAGGCTCGACTGTTTGTAATAAACAATGAATTCCGAGTTCTAGAAAAAGGCAAAAAACGTTTCTATTGATTGGGAGGCCCTAAGATTCTCAGAAGGACATTCATCCATGGAAGCGAGCCGTTAATAACGTAGTACTATTTATTAGCATTTAATTTCTACATCGGTGCTTGAAAATTACATAATATCGTCAAGACATACAAACACTCGCAATGACAGCTGTGCAGTATCACAGATATAATCCAGTCTACATGTTTGGTTCGTTCACGCTTTCCCACTAGAACACATGCAAACTGTATCTTCTATTCCTAAACACATATTTAATTCATCTCTAGAGCAGCAATACGAGTTTCTCATAGTTCCGTGTTAGCGAATAACAATGCTGTGCTAAAAAAAACATGTAAATTTGAGGCTGTTAACCGCAGACCCACTTTCAGTTAGTAAAACAAAGGCGAAATGTATTTTAAAATGTATGTCCAGTAAATTGCACTTAAATATTTGAGTGTTGCATCAACAAATATTGTGTTTAACGAACCTTAAGTGCAAAATATCTAGTTATTCTGCTAAGAGACCAGTCCTTACGGTGGTCAGCGATATGTTTAGGACTTCGACATTATGGCTTAGTTATATTTTAAATGTGACAGCTATGTGCCATATAAGGTACTGTCACAAAGTCGAAAAATGTCGCTCAACATGCAAGTACTACAGCCTTAGTGAAGAAATACGTGTCGTTGTTGCGTAGATGGGATAGTTAGAGGCAAGAGTACGGTTCAGGTAGTGGTTTCACTTTGACTCTTTAGAATCTCGTATTAAATTAAACTCCTTAATCTCACATTCTCCTGTACGAACACAAGTCAGCTGGCGCTGTACGAGGTATTAATTGTCATCTGTTATAAGTACGATACGATTTAAGGTAAATGCACATAGTGAAACAGGCGCAGTTTTTGGTTTGTAAATAATCCAAGACCGCGCAATGAACAATTAGATACGATAACGAAACCAACAAATGTACAAAAATGTATAAAAGTATTTTATATTATAAATTCGGTAGGAGGAATACTATGTTTTATAACGTAAGACACTTTAATGTAATTTTTGGTGTTGAACGTAGAGGCGCAAATAGTAACCACTAAAATTGTAAGGAGCTAATACATATGTTATATTTACTATTCTACCAGGGGCCGAAGTGTGAAGTTTGCCACTCACCTCCACCTGGTGCCGAAGTAAGGGAGGAGAGGAACTACAACTCCACTCCCCCGTATGTCATCATGGTGTATGCAGGGATAACTTTACCTTTATTAGTACACATAAAAAGGTATATACTGCTTAATGAGCTCAAATTAATGTGGGGAAAGGCGCGGAGGAAAGACGGGAGTGCCTCTCAGGCACGGCCATCTTGTCACTTGCATGTATATGTGAACATTGAGTACAAATATGTCATCTCACGGTAAAAAATCGATACGCTATTGTACAGTCGACCGCATATATGCATTATTCTCATGTGTAATCATGTTAGCCTGACTGAATTACATCAGCATAAAATTACTTCGTTTTCGGGAATTATTTTGGCATTAGTCACACTGTCATCGTGCATTATACCTAACAAGAGAACTTCAAATGCCTCGAATGAGCACTCTGACAATGTGTCACGAAATATAGGTGCAGTTATTACCAATAGCTATATGTAATTCTATGGAGCAGTGAACTACTTTAAAAGCTGGTAGTTGTTCAGCTTCTCAATATCACATCCGCGTTTACAGTACCATATTCGCAAAGCCTGCCGCTGGACGTTGCACCCCGTGATTTAAAGTTCCTTTTACAGGGTTTCAGCCGCATCACATACTGGATTCATTCTAATGTTCCGGCAGCCAGTGAAATTGCCAGCTTCAAGAAGGCTGTGAGGAGGAAGCGGGAAATGTTGAGATACATATGGGTCTCGCGGTGAGATTAAGTGTGGCGGCTGGATGGTGTAGTGGAGCGGGAAATATCTGTCTCAGCAGCTACGAACAGAGGAAAGAATGTTTCAAGTCAGACCCTCCTAACTTTGTCCTTCTTTCGGGCTTGTCTAAAAACATTTTTCAGCTGTAACATGCCTGCTGTACACACCGCCCACCAAATTCTCTTTTATGTCCTTAAAGTTCTAAGAATTATCCTAATTAGGAAAGTGCCCATTACGAACATTTTCACATTTATTTTCGTTGTTACACCGTGCATGTTGTCAAGTTAGTCAATTGTTTTACCAACCACTGCATATATATAAAATTTATAAAATTTACACATTACAACATTAAAACATTAAAAACGCTCCGACATGTTTCGGTCGTAGGACCATCATCAGGGAGCTATATCGTTCTTACTAAAGTTGCACTATAAAAAGTCACATTATTTTCGCTATTCCAGTTGGGTATTGTGGCAGCAGGCCGTGTTTTGTTTTGCGAAGAGTGCCTTGTTACGGATGTGCGTACACACATCCGTAACAGGGCATTCGTCGCAACACAACACAACACGGCATGCTGCCACAATACCCAACTGGAATAGCGAAAATAATGTGACTTTTTATAGTGCAACTTTAGTAAGAACGATATAGCTCCCTGATGATGGTCCTAGGACCGAAACATTTCGGAGCTTTTTTAATGTTTTAATGTGTAAATTTTATAAATTTTATATATGTACAGTGGTTGGTATAACAATTGAGTGATTTTCACATTTACCTGTAATTTTTTGCATGTTACAAGATTAGTAGACTTCTCAGGGCCGTTTACTCAAAAGCCTTCAATTTAAGGCTCTTCCTCATGGTCACGAAACATGTTTCATGCCCTTATAAAACGAAATATAAAATTATCAGTTTCTTTATTTACATTTCAGTAATTGCCTTTTAGGGACAGAAGAAGGAAAATATCCACTCATGGTGCAGTTTATGGCAAATATCAAAAGTAATCATTAAAACGTATTTTTTTACCGTAATTATTTTCTCCACTTTCAACTGGAAGGAATGTAAAATTTGTCAGGTTTGATGTTCTGAGAACAGAGCTGATAAAGAGTCAAGTATCCTGGAATTTTACAGCTTATCGATTGGCAAACAGTTACCGAACCTTCGGAACAGCTTAATGCAAACTTTTTGGGCACTTTGACCCCTAGCTGCATATAGCAACGCTTCTACAAATCGCTTGTACTGTTTACCAGTCAACGGATTGTAACACTCCACAAGACCTGAATGTTCAATATTAACGTTGTCACCGTCCGTCAGGTAGCAAACAGGTACTCACCACCATAAAAGGTGTGTAAAATAACACTTCCGTGCCAATGGCAGGAGTACTTTCTATTATGTAAACTATTCGACAATGTGTTAACAACACCTAGCTGATTATCAGCCCACGACTCATCTCTGCTGTAGAACGGGTTGAACATTGCCTTTGTCTATTTGCTCCTGTGTGCAGGCTACCACGTTTGGTTTCTCCACTGTACACACGAAACAGGCAACTGTGTCAACCTGGAATGTGGCTTGTTCATATTTTCTCGTTAAAATTGTGAGAGAAATTTCAATCTGTTTGCGAGATTTGCGTTTCAGAATACCAACGGACTGATGGGATCAATATTTAATCTCTGGGATTAAAGCTCCGAGTTCAAAACCCGACTGTGACACGGGGATGGGTGTGGTACGCCTGCACTTCCTTACCGCTGCATAATGCATGCAACGACGCCCATCGATGTGCTGATAGTGCAATTCTCTGTGGCTCAGTCACAGTTTACGGTGTTGCTTTCGAGCCCGCAAATTTCGTATGACTTGAATTTGACATTTCTAAAGGTCCTCGTTAGAAATAAAACCTACAAACATAAAAAAGTAACGTTTCGGCAATAAAATCCCGAAAATCACCTTGACTTCAGTTGTTATTATTTTTTTAGTTCAGAGGTTGAAAAAGTGCGTCTGTTTCCGTCTTCAGAAACCAAAGGAGTGATAAGGATTCTGGTTTTTTGGGTCCTTGACAGACAACACTCTACCCTTCAAACGGACATACTAACACCAGCATTTCCCCCTCCATTTATTATCTGAAGACGAAATCAGACTAAGTTTTTGAAATACCCCCAGACCACGAAAAGTGACCAAAACACTAATAGAGACCTAGGCCCTGGCTCTTCAGAGATGATAAGCAGCGTACGTTGGAAATTTGTTACAAACGTTTTGGGACAGCCCATCAGTCCGGTCTTGAGGGGACAATCAGTCCAAGAAGAATAACTGGTTTAACTGAACTGATAGGTCGTTCCAAAACGTCGATAACCACAATTTACGCCGCGTGACTTGCCAGAAGATCGAGAGTCTCAGCTACACCGTGGGGCAAGCCTGAAATCCCGCTAGTCAAGTTCATTGTAGCATACGACTGTCGGAATTTTTAAGACTTGTAAAAACCTTATAAGCACATCTAAGATAAAAATGAAAATGATTCATAATCTCTGAATTACGAACAGCAGTAAAATTACAAACTTACTAAAATGCTAATCATTTATTTATACAAGTAACCTTACTGACTCCGTAAAAAGGCTCAAATGTGTACTTGTTTAAACCACAGGATATTACCAGCACTAGAGGTGCCCACAAAATGACCTGTTAGCCATCAGGCAATTTCTGTTGTAACAGTATGTCTGGCAGGAAGACCTGTCACGACAAACATTTTTTGTCGGTTAAAAAACTCTTGGCCAGCTTCGCGATGAAAAAAACACAATAACCGACAGCATGGTCATAAGGTCCGTAATAACGTGTCTGCTCTCCTGGGAGGGTTTCTGACATTTATTTACATTGGATGATTTTGAAATATATTATACAGCACATTAAACACTTGCTTAACATCTAACTGTATTCACAGTGTACAGTGTAGTAAATTACGCCTTTATTAACATAACAGCATTACAGTAAATAAATTGATTAAATATAATTTACGGCTCATACTTTCTTCTCTACATATTCCGATCATTCACGATTATAATCAGGACAATTCACAAACATTAGGGTGTAACAAGCAATTACTCACTGATGGCTGTGAAAGTTTTAAAATAAACTTATGTATTTGTTAATGAATTATGGCATAAGCCTTTGAAATCCACAACAATTTCCGTCTGGGTAATTGGAGCACTTCCTCAATGTAGTTTATAAGCCATGAATAAAATTATGATAAAATATATATGTCTCTCTTCTTTCATTTTCACTTACGCAACAAAATTCAAATTTTTTAGAAGCTGGTTTTAATTGAGAGGATTAACATCTGTATAAAGAATGCGTTCGTCTTTTAATTTGCGTTGTGTGTGGTTCGGAGGGATGATTTAGAATGCTCCTAGAGCTGTCCTAATGTACTGTAAGAAGTAACACTGCATTTCGAAATAAATTGGATATACCTTATAAGTTCCCATATGATTTCACTACATTAGTTCTGTAATTATCTATAATATTTATCCCTGCGAAAAGGGAGAGAGTAATAAAGATACGTTGCAGAAAGTAATTACAGTCTACTTCTAGAATTTAATGTACATTAATGTAACGCATAAGTACAGGGAAATTTCCATTGATTTCCTAGAACCAGAGTTCGTGATTGATGAGGCTTGTAACGTATTTACATTTTAGGATCATGAGTGTATAAATTTGCAGGCCGGTCCCCACCTCTTTCAGCGCTGCACGTCATACAAACTGGAAGAGCTGTTTCCATCAGTGTCTCCCGGCCAGCAATGTTTCTGATTGATGGAAGTCAGTAATGTGTTTACTGCTACCTCCAAGAGTCAGCAGTCCAACGGTTCTACCCACACAGACTTTCTCGTGTTTTAAATGTGCTAGAATAACGTACGCTTGCAATGAGGAATTATGTATCTTCAGTAAGGCAAAACAAAAATGCAGATATAATCCCTGGCATAGAACAATGCTTGGATGCAGTACGTTGAACTGAAACAGTCAGAATGTCAACGTAAGTCCCTTGAATTTAAATGGCGCCTTTCCGTTGTGTATGTGTAATAAATTTTATTGCAAAATACCGTCATACACAAAAACTGAATATCAATTTATCTTTACAACCTGTTAATCATGCTACATGTTTCGGCCGTTTTATCCTGCCATCATCAGGCCTACAGAATACTATTGTCAATTAAGGTACATTTGTAAACGAATGTACCAATATTATTCTGTAGGCCTGATGATGGCCGGATAAAACGGTCGAAACATGTAGCCTGATTAACCAGTTGTAAAACTACAGCTGATATTCAATTGTCACGTATAACGGTACTTTGTAATAAAAATAACGTATGTCCCGCTTTCGCTCTAACTTTACTCGGAAAACTAACGTGATTATGGAATATTTCGGAGTGCCTGTTAGGAGTCAAGTATAGTAGCTTGGGATTTCTCTGAAAGAATAGAGCCCCTTGAGGGAACCATTTTTTTTAAATGGATTTCGAGAAGAGATCACAGTTTCCGTCGAAGCATCATTTTTGAAGGACGGGGATTGGCTTTTTTATGATACTGAAGTCTCCGTCATGGCATAATTTTCCCTTGTAACCGGCCATACGGGGTTTCGGGAAAGGACCGACCGGAAGCATGTACATTCAGTACTAGTAAAAGTGGAGTAGGGGGAGAGACAGCCTTTGTTCAGTCGTAAATGACTGTGCGATATGGAGCACCTGATGAGTAGATGTGGCCTATGTTTATGTATCATACTGAAGACCGCGTATGAGTTACAGAGGCATCTTCTGGTCCTTTTATTCTCAAGCGCGTTCGAAATACTGCGAAAAGCTTCGTCATGTCTGTCTGTCCGTTCGTCCGTCCGTTCGCACGGAACAACTCGGCTACCACCGGACGGATTTCCATGAATTTTAATATGTGTGGATTTAAAGAAAATCTGTCGAGAAAGTTCAAGTTTAATTAAAATCTGACAACAATAACGGGTACTTTACATGAAGATTTCCGTACATTTATCCCTAAATTTTGTTTAATTCTTCCTACAATGAGACATATTCCAGAAAAAAATTTGTAGACATATCAAAACACACATTTTATGTTCAACAACTTTTTCCTAAAATCGTGATGTGAACGAGATAGTGTGGAAAAATTCAATACAGCCAGGCAGATCACGTGAGCCAATTTAACACAGTGCACAAAAGATGAGCATTACATGTCAGATAACCAAGGCGAGAATACAGACACACAATCACAAGATTTAATACCTGCTTTTCCACGACAATTAATAGGCGAACGCGCCTCAATGTAACGTTATACATACACATCCTGCTTTGTTGATATTCTACCTGACATTCCGGGTTCTTTACTTCGACTTCTCATCTTTTGCCTTCTTTTCGAAAATGTGTATTTTAAAATCCTTTAAGGAGTATTACACTTTCAAATTTTTATTTTTCTTTTCCTTCCTTACTGATCGCTTTGACTCCGTATTGAAAAGCTAAATTTGATCTTTCTTCTGCCAAACATTCTGCTTCATTTCAATCAATAAAACAACTCAAATTGACAACACTTTCAAGTGATGGTTGGTTTACTGAAATCATTGTAGAGGAAATGTAGCCTACTTCAACTGGTACAAGTCTCTCTCCTAGCCCTGATAAAGCCAGTTCCGAAGTGCGAAATAGTTTCTTTTCAAACACCCTGTTAGAAATGTGGTTGGCATTTGAACCCAGGACCTGCGGGCCTACCGCTCAGGTCAGTTTGGCACACGATTAATATTCCCATATTCACCATAACGTCGACCGCTCCTTTGGGCTGCAAACAATCGGGAAGGACGTCATAATGTAAGCCGAGTTACATTAGTATCGATTTTCAGAATCGTCGGTCTGGGCTGGACATGGCTTCCTGAACAAAGCTGCACGTTGTAATCGAGTTACTAGTATAGCAATGTGCTTGTAGTGTGAGCGCTGAGCAAAGAAAGACATACCCAAACTTTCAATGCAAAGCCTGTTCAAGAGGAACGTGCCCATTGAAATTCAGAGCAACGTACCGTGTTACCCTAAAGATATTCAAATACACAAAGGATTATTAATTCCAGAACAGACAGGGCGACTAGGCACTGTTGCTAGCAACACTTCTCATCGGAAATTTGTAATTCATAAAAAGATATTGTATGTTACACTGTATGCACACATACGAAGGCAAGTAAAGACTAAGTTTCATTTTAAATGCTAAATTATGTAATAAATCGTTGCCACGATCTTGAATGCAATTCTTTAACCGCTCCAAAGTTACCTTATTCCATCAGGACACAGTGTTTTTGAACCTCATCTCATTTCACAATCACAGATCTCATGTCCATTCCGCAGACATTTCGTGAAATTTTGTAAAATAAATAATCAAACACAAAAGAATTTTCTTTTAATGATGAAAACAATTAATGCATCTTAGTGTGTCACATTCCATTGCGTTTCACAAGATATCAGCAGTTAGAAACACACAGTCTAACATAATTCGTTTTATTAGAAAACAGTGCCTTTTGTTGCGCAACAGAGTAGTTACACACTTCGAATTACTGACTGAGAACAAGGCTGTTACTTAAACAATACGTAAAGGAAAGTATTAAATTATCATTACAGTTGATTTCCTTAGTCTGAGATCTAAATTAGCGAAATTTTTACGATAATTTTTTACTTAATGTAGCTTGTAAAAGGAGAAATTTTGAGTTGCGTTACCCAGTTTTTACGATGTTTCCATTTTAAGAATAAAATTTTTTAAAACCAGATTTTTAGACCTTGTCTTTATGGTTGCTGATACACTAATATATCGCTGATATGTTTCAACCATCCAACTGCCGTCCTCAGTGTGGCAGACGTTTGTTATTATATGCTGTGTGATTACTTACGTCAGACTATCTTCTAAAATAAGGTTAAAACAACAAAGTGTAGGCTACACATAATTCGTTAGAAATCAAAATCCTGTGCATGGTTAAATTTCAGTTTGTCACAAAATAACAAAACAGACTGGTCCATCCCAACTTGGCTTCGTCTTCGTTACAGCTATATAATTTCATATAATAAACGCAAATAGATACACTAATTTCTCAAATTTATTCCAAAAATAAATTTGAGAAATTAGTGCATTTGGTTGGTTTTATTATAAGAATTTTTCACGATATACGGCCACCCGAACATCAAATTTCGAATCTGAATATTTCTTTGGCTGAAGTCAATATCTCCTTCAAAATCAACAAGTACACTATTCTATAATTTATTCGTACAATATTTTAGAAAGCTCATACATGTTTCGGCGCCATTCTCTCGCATGTGTATGAGTTCTTTTTACGTTGTTTCCGTAAGCTTTAATGTGGGTATATTTAGCCATTAAATGGTGAAATCTGCACTTTTTATTAAACCATACCGCTGCGTTAGTTTTAAATAACATCTTCTTGGTGTTTATACAATGGTGTATAATTCTTGCTTGCAGTTCCGTCCTGATCCTGGTCGCAAGCTGTCAACAAACCTGTATGACATATACCATTGCTGTGGTTACAGTAAAAAAAATCCTGATGATGGACAGAGGAACTGTCCGAAACATGTAGAGTTTTATTCCAAAAATAAATTTGAGAAATTAGTGTATCTAGTTGGTTTTATTATAAGAATTTATCACGATGTACGGTCACATGAACGGCAAAAAAAGAAGCTATATAATTTTGTGTGTCGTAGCATTGGTCATATTTTGTTACGTTACGAAGTGAACGAGGAACTAAATGATCTGTACTGCTCACCCAATACTGTGCGGGTGATAAAATCGAGAAGAATGAGATGGGCAGGGCATGTGGCGCGTATGGGTGAGGAGAGGGTGGTGTATAGGATCTTGCTGGGGAAACCGGAGGGAAAGAGACCACCTGGGAGACCTAGGCGTAGATGGGTGGATAATATTAGGACGGATCTCCAGGAGGTGGGATGTGGGTATATGGACTGGATTGGGCTGGCCCAGGATAGAGACAGGTGGCGGACGCTTGTAAGTGCGGTAAT
>Ga0123354_10006881_pt1 | contig 16985 bp, 8 predicted proteins | sample TergutLab28metaG_2_FD_97872 | JGI IMG/M metagenome (GOLD analysis project Ga0123354, IMG submission 97872) | Labiotermes labralis P4 segment gut microbial communities from Petit-Saut dam, French Guiana - Lab288 P4 | ecosystem: Host-associated > Arthropoda: Insects > Digestive system > Gut ...
AGCTCCTGAAGATGGACGTATTAACGTCTGAAACATATTGAGCAGTAGATAATAAAGCAAGTGTCATCTAGTTGGTCAACCTTTATTCAAATATCAAGATGATGCACGGTCCAATACGCATAAAATTACGTGTAGTATTCATTTTAGATTATCAGGTAGAAACAGAAGCAGTGTTATGGTACATGCAGTGATAAATACAATTACTTCTCGTGGTTAAACTTGTTGTAAATTGTACATTTCTGTGATGAAGTTGCAATATTTGCTGTAGTGTGTTGTTCCAGAATTGTTAGTTAGCAGTCCCTTGGGATCGTGTCACCCTTTGGGGTGGCTGGACTGAATGACGTTGCTCATTTCCTGAAATCTGAACTACATGCACGTGAAATGAAAGGAGCCACAACGAAGTAAAGCTCCTCCATATAAGGTAGCGCCATTGTTTGTATTAAGTACGAGGCCATATCAAAAATTCCCCGCACGGACTCGGTAACGATATACGTTATAATATCACATTTTTCATTTGTCTTTCTGGTAATCTAAAAAGTAGTCAAATTCCAATACATTCAAGGCTCCAGTGTTTTTTCCTCTACTTGAAACCCCGCTGGATGTGACTTTTTGGGAATGGCTTCTAGGACGGTCAGGTAATTATCCCGAATTTCAGTGTCATCCTTACAACGACGCCGTACTGGCTGTGATATTCTCGGAGAGAATAATAAATTTTATGGGTCAAAATTAGGCCATTAAGAAGGGTAGGCTGCCAACATCCACACTTTTACCGACCGGAAGTTTCTGCACTGACAAGCATTGTGTTCTAGATCGTTGTCCTGGTGAATGAACCAGTTCTGGTTCCGCTATCTTTGTCGAAGTCTTCGACGGACTTGTTTTCTCGGAGGTGGCAGTATGTCTCAGTAATAACCATCCGGACTGGAGGAGCAAATTCGTGGTTACCAATGCCCTCTTAGTCCAAAACAGTGTCAACTTTCTCTCAATGTTTGACCTAAAGTTACTTTCTTGAGATGTCTAGAGAGTACGTTTTTCCCACTGAGAAGGTTGCTGCGTTTGTTTCTGGGTAGTAACAGTGAATCCGGGGCTCTACTTCTGCTTTCCCGATTCCGAAACAAAAATGAGCGCAGATCGCGGATCGTACTTAATACTCCCAAAATACGCATCCGCTGAGAGGCAACACAAAGCTTCATGGCTGCAAAACTCATTAAACTGACTCAGCGATACTACGGCCTAATGGAAGAAAGCGCTGCTCCTTGCTGTTCTCGGCCCTAGCGGTGAGTTCGCAAACTTTTGGGTTCGCGTTATTATAGTTAGGATGTCCTTCATGTTAGCCGAAGAAAACATTAAGCAAACTTTTAACACACTTCATGGAAATACTGCGCAAACCGGTCTAATAATCTAGATCCTTTTGAGAGGTTGCAACTTGGCAGTTGACCTATGCGACACCAGTATCCAAAATTGTTTTCAGCACTTCTTTATTTAGTCAACAGACATAAACTGTAACACACAAGTTTTTATGTATTGTTAAAACTCGTCTTCACATAATCATGCTATCTGTTTCAGCCTTACGGCCATTATCGGGCACGTCACCCCTAAACCTTACAAAGGAAAGTAAAATAATATCGAAAGAGGCCTTTTCCCTGCAAATATCCTTATGCTGTATGTAAATGTTAAAACAACTTTTGTATGTTATTTATGAACAATAATAATATATTATTTTTGGTGGCAGCAGTGTAGAACATTACATTGACTCCAAAATACGTTTAAGAGACGCATCTTATTCGGATGTCAAAATCTCATGTTCATAATCAGGAGTACGCTGCCTTCGTTGTTCACTGTTATGTGTCAGATGTAACTATAATACTTTATACTGCAGAAACCGGTGGTGGAAGTAAAAACTTTCTTCGGCATAAGTAAGAAATGCAATTACTTGTTGTGTTACACGCGGAGGTTATAACGTTACTTTCCTTTGTATGTTTTTGTGAATACATGTTTGGTGATGGCCGCACGGTCGAAACATGTAGCATTATTACGTGAATACGGGTTTTTACAATAAATAGCGCAGTTGTTCTTCACTGTTTCTATCTCTCGACAATTTAGTTCTGATAACACAATTGTATGGTCATGCCCAAGACTTCGCTGGGTTATGGGGAAGTTAAACTATTACGCACCTACTCTACAGCAATATTGAAGCATGACTGCTACAAAGGATAATATTTACACAGTAAAGAAATGTGTATTTTTGTAAAAGTCCAGTGTGTGTTTAAAATTAGTAATGTAATTCATGAGCCTGGGTATGTCAGTAAATGGATGGGTTACACGCTGGGCGATCGGGGAATCTGTCTCCGTTCTAATCAGAGACGCAAGTGTTTGATGATTCCGTTCTAAGGTGCGAGACTGCGTCACGAGGAAATTGTTTTCCCGACGTTTCGAAAGAACGTGTTGTCTTAATCAGTAAGGGACTAGAGTTTTTTGAACATATTGCTCAGTGACACGGCGTTATTCGAAAAGCCGATAGCCATGTATCCATCAAAGATGCTATGTCGTTTCATTAGAACAGCAACCTCAACCACACCGCTGCGGAACTTCAAATATCCTGCGTGTAACAGTCTTGCCTTCTGCGTCCAGTCCGACTCTTCAGCCTACCTGACTACACTTCAACATACGGGAGCCCTTTCCTAGGGGTGAACCTCCCCCCCCCCTCAGCTAATTAACTACATAGAGCAGAGACCTTGAGAAGCTAGCAACTAATCTGATATAAAAGAAATTCCCTTCAATTTTGTGGAACCCGAAGATTTATTACCGTGTTCACAAAAGCCTGCCACTGGTGTAGTGCCTATTCTGAATCCAATCAATCCAGTCCATGCCATCCCAACCGATTTCCTTCATATATATTTAATATCATCCTCTCATCTACGCCCGGATCTTCCTAGTCTTCTCTTTCTCTCAGGTTTTCCCAGCAAAGCCCTAAATGAACTTCTCCTGCCCCCATACATGCCACATGCTCCTCCTCTGTAGTTCGTTTTGAGTTAATCATCCGAACGATATGTGGCAAGAAAGACAGATCATGAACCTCCTCGTCATGCAGTTTCCTCCAGTAACCCTTACCTCGTCCTTCTTGAGCCCCTATCTGGTGCGGGATTACGATACTTCCACGCGTCCAAGTCTTCACGTTACGGTGCATAGTTAAGTGCGTGGTTTTGCGTGAATTCTAGAAGTGTCAAAAACACTGAGGACTTTTAACAGGCAGATATAAAGCATTCCGTTCTGTCTGTGGGTTTCGTAAATATAAATTATACAGAATAAACTTAAAATTACAGAAACTCCTATGTAGTTGCTACAAATCAGAAGGTCGCTGGTTCGATCCCAGCTAGTGTCATTGGATTTTTCATTTACATAAAATCCTTCCGATCACACTATGGCCCTGGGGTCGACTCAGCCTCTAACATAAATGAGTACCAGGAGCATTTTCTGGGGGTAAAGGCGGCCCGTGCGTAAGGCTGACAACCTTACCACCATCCTGTGCCGTTGTCATGAAATTTGGGAACCTTAACTTCATGGAACTCTCTGGGCCACTCCAGGCCTGTAACGGGACTGCTTTTACCTATGTAGTTCTAGTGGGTTTTCTTCCACTAAGAATTCAATTTTGTCAGTATGTTGGTGAATCATTGTTTTTATTCTTGCAATGACTCTTCAGCCCATTTTCTGACCACGGTCATCCCTGTAATCTTGGTGAATTATCGAAGTATATTCAAAGAATCAGTTGAACATTGCGTGTCTAAAAATGAAAACGTTGTGAAAACACTAATTGTTTAAAAGTGTGTTAGAGTTACTGGCTTACTTGCTTCTAGTGCTTCAACACAATCCCTGCAGTACTCGCATTCTGTTTATCCTCCCCGTGCTTGTTTTAAATTCTGTGTACACGGTAAATGCTGTTTCGCGAAATAATTACCTTTCTCGTCCGGAGGTCCTACATTCTGCAGTGTGCAGCAGCACGGTCTTGTGTTTCCCACAGGCATACAAGTGTGGATTGACCGGGGTGAGTAGCTAACCGTCTCTAGGGACCACCCCGCCACACGCTCCAGTTGTTACTGAATCTGCCTCACTCACTGTGTTTAGCGTCAAGCAGCAAGAAAATTGCAGCTGAATACCAACAAGAAATTCTATGAGGTCAGACAAATAATATAAAACAAACTCAAACACACCAGTTCGTGTGGTAGATTTTAGGGTTCTTAGGAAATAAGACGTGCAGATAAAAGGAAATTCGTCTTTAATACATGTGTAGGAGCTCTTAAAGGATTCTTGCAATAAACTATTAAGTCCTGGTACTGGGTGTTTTAGGCGTGCATTGGAGGATAATATTAAAATGTATGTTTGAAACTGACAGTGCAATTTTGGACTGTATTCGTGAGTTAAGGTGTTATCTTTTGGTGATTGTTGCATTTTGTAACGAATTATATACTTTGAATTACTCAATGATTATACCAACTACTGCACATATATAAAATTTATAAAACTTACACATTAAAATATTAAAACATTAAAAACGCTCCAACATGTTTCGGTCCTAGGACCATCATCAGGGAACTATATCTTCCTTGCTAAAGTCAAACTATAAAAAGTCACATTAATTTCGTTTGTGCCAGTTGGGTATTGTGGCAAATTGCCGTGTTGTGTAATGTTATGTTGCGAAGAGTGCCCTGCAACGGATGTGCATTCTGTGTTTCGTTATATATATATAGGGGTGTTTCAGGAGGAATAGTAAATCTTTAGGTGGTGGAAGTATGGACTATACCTAGTAAATAAGTTAATATAAATATGCGTTCAGTTTTCAATGGGTGTGAAGATATAGCTGTTTGAAGTTGGCGCGTACAGATTAGATTTTTGTCTGTGGGGATGGATGAAAAGCGAAGTCTACAAAGAAAAGGTAAACACAAGAGACGAATTTGTCGCTCGCATTGTGATTGTGCTGCCCTCATAAAGCAAGAACGCCAAGACCACCTCAGGAGAGCTAAACGTACTATTGCCAAGAGGGTTGAAAAGTGCATTGAAGTCGATGGTGGGATTTTTTAACACTTACTTTGAACTGTTGCAGTTTATTGAGACTATTTACATAACCAATAAGTGCAATCAATACGTCACTTGTCTTTCCTTCATACTTTTGTAAGGTTTTTAAGCGTAACATTCAAACAGCTGTATCTCCACACCCACTGAAAATTGGACACAGTTTATGTGAACTTATTTACTCGGAAAAGTCCATACTGCCACCTCCTAAAATATTGACTATTCCTACTGAAACACTCTGTATATGCAATAACTGATATATGCCAGTGATAAGAACTCTTTCTTTCAAGTTAATAAAATGGAGCATATGAATAGGCCGGCTTGTTGTTTATTTTTCTCTCTTTACTTACGGATTTTGAAACGACGCTGTCTGCATATCGGAATGTATGGCATTAAGGGAGGAGTGGGGGTTAGTAACTTATTTGGAAATTTGTGGAAGTAAGCCCTAGGGACATAATTTGATGAACTATTGCTGCGTTTATGTGGTTTAGTGTTCTAAAAGCCTTGTGGATTAAGGTTTAAATCGGAGACGTGTCGGGGGAGCTTGCTGCTTCAAGTCGTCTTGGAATACAAATTACCAATAAACACGACGTCATATCCCAAAAGTCTGTTTTATTTTTCCATGCATTTGCTGTGTGGGATCCAGGACGATCTCAGTCAGCATGCCATGTATCTAGAACGAAACATGAAAATTGAACTGCAGTGACACTACTGTAGCAAGTTTGTGTTAAAATAGTAGCCACAACTGGAATCTGAGCCAGTACGCATATTTCCCTTCGAATTTCATAAAATATTTTTTTATTTCCACGATAGTTGTGATCTTGGTTGTACGAAATGCTTGTTTGGAACAATTGGAAACAATTACAATTAATGTCCTTAAGCCTAAATGAAAAGTCGTGCCGTACTTAGGAATTAAGCGAATTTTAATTCGTAGCTTCAGAGAATAATAAGTAGTCTGGAACTTTTTATGTTTTTCCTGGTCTCATGCACTGAATTTAAACACACGGCCTGCTCGCTGTATATAATATTTAACATGTATTTAACCCCAGCATTATTCTTTAACACGCAGTCGTTCCCCAGCGTTACACGAAGTTGAGGGAGGGGAAGAAATCTAGTACTAATGCAATGCTGTAGATGCCAGCACCAGACACCGACAATTTACCGCAACCCCTCTCCAACCTCTGCACCGTTGGGAGGGTCCTGTCCGCGGCAGAGACAAAATCGCGATCCGACCAAGCGCACGAACGTAAGATCTGCACTACTCTCTTTCTCAGTATAGAAAGAGGAGGCAGAAGTAGCAATTATAAGGGAATGGTCTTCCTGATGACAACTGCAGCCCAGTTAGAAATTTGCATGCGTTCAATATCTTCTGCAAGTTTACTGGCCAGCAGAAAGTAGACAAACATCAGGCACGAACGCTCACAAAACAAGCTGTATTAGAAATTGTTGCCGCAAATGACAAACGAGCATTGTGGTGATGTCCAGAATTACTGCCGACGGCTCTGCTTCTTGCCTTCATGGAACGTAATGTTGCAGATTTGCAATATGTGTGTAACTTATGGATGTTCATGTGTTTTTAATAGGTCCACAAATCTAACAACGAACCATCAAATTCAGAACCTAAAGGACACATACAAAATGTGGAAGAATCGGGATATTCTGTCGTAAAGAAATAAATCTTGTAATAATGTTTATTTGAGCTGCTTGCTTATTTTCCCTGGTATCGATTATTTCAACATTTTTAAGACAATACGTAAGACAGCATCTGGCCGTAGATTTATAAACCGATTCTGTTTCTGTTCTTGAAAAGCCGCAGACAGTTTGTTCATCTAATATATATTATAGAACTGCAGTGGATATAGTTTTCTTCCCCTTTTAGTCGCGTTCGCAAAACTGGGAAGAGCGACTGTCAGCCGTATGAGTTTACTGTATGTATAATGTTAATTTTAGCGTATTTGTGTGCTGTGCATTTGCTGCTGCCATTATTGTACATATAACGACTGTTAGCTTCGCCGTTTCGGTCTATCCGACTGCCTGACCGCATGGAACAATTCGGCTACCACTGGACGGATTTTCATGAAGTTCGCTTTTTGAGGATGTTTGGAAAATTTGTCCGAAAAATTCAGATTTGATTAAAATTTGACAAAAATAATTAATTGGTATTTTACATGGAAATCTGTGTATGTTTATGATAGTATCTCGTTGTCTTTGTCTGAGGACGAGAAATATTACGTACAAAGATACAGAGAAAATTAAAACGCACATTTTAGTTTCGCTATATTTTTTTTCCGATAATCGTGCCTTTTATGACATAATGTGGACAAGTATGGTAGAGGCAAACAGGCAAATTGTGACAATGTAACACAAAGCAGATAGGTTGCGATTAGCATGCCAGGTAACAAATTCAAGAATACAGACACACGACCTGATAATATTGAATACTTATGGCTCTTCCACAGCAAAATTGTTAAACGAGAGTTCCTCAGTGTTATATTATAGTGAATTTACTGCCTTGTTATTTATTCTTGCAGCTGTAATACGGAAGACACATACATTGTGCATCCGTACTGTTACAAAATTAGGCCTATATGGTAACCACGACAGATACAGCGTTGTGGGGTCTATTTCTGAAGATTATGGATGAGGCATTAACCCCCAATTAATTTTTTTTAAAAATTATTACTACGCAAGTAAACTTTATTAATCTGAGAGCTCTTATTGCTCTAAACTTTTGCTACTATTTATGGGCTGCTTGGAAGATGAAAAATATTTTCTAAACACGATAATTTTGAATTTATAGAAGTGAAAGTGCTACACAGCAACAACATCTTAACGAGAAAATGAGTAATGATACAAGATTTATCATTCACGGGAAACTGTTTTTGCACGTTGAAGTAGTTGATAAAGATCGCATATAATTTTCTAAATTGAAAATTGAAGAACTTGTCTTAACAGAATTAAACCGCAGCTGATAGGATGCAGCTCAGTACTTAAAATTTTCCCTTCTTGAGTTTAGGTTTTCTAACATTTTCGCAGAATATCACCGAATTTCAATTGTGTACTATATAAACAATACAGAATTAAATAAGACAGATCTCTAGAAGTTAGGCGTAATAGGGAGATACAAGGTGGGAATGGAAATGATGAACGAGAGACTAACTTCTTGTGGCAGGCTTTGGTTCGAAGCAATTCTCTTCAGAACATAGTGAGCAGTTTGATGTATGCCTGTAGCCTAGTGCCTGTTTCGTGCAGGGTCGGAATGACTCTCACTTATGACACCCTCTAAGCTTCAAACTCAGTGAAGAACCTCTTTAAAAAAATGAATGACCCATAACTCTTCTCTCTTCGAACTCAATGCCAATCAGTTTAAAAGAAGCCAATTTCCGAGTAACAAAACTCAAGTCAGGACAGCAGCATAGCAATATTATAAGTGATCCCACCACGCCTCAGCTCTCGTGCTACTCGAGAGACTGAGTTCCTCCAGGCTATTCTCCGCCACGTAAAGAGAATACGGCGCGGTTTTAGCGAAATTGCTTTTTGAATGTTGGTGCTACAAGTTGAAGAGATGCTTGGAGACAACGGGGAAGTACAGCGTTACAGGTTTGTTTAGTTGCCATTGTTGGAATAGTGTGAGTGCAGGTAAATTTAGCGTATGGAAGGAACTGTACCTCTTTGTTATATATACCTATACATACGTATGACATTTGTTTGTTTGTTTGCTGTTACGTATATTGTTTACGTATTTTGGCAATACGTGAGGACGGCGGTAGAAAACTTGTGTAATAAACGGTGGTGGAAATTATTCTGGAGTTCTTATTACAGTATAAAATTACATCCTGAATATGACAGTGTGCCAATTGAGACATGTAGCTGTGTAATGTGAATACATACATACATACTTACATACCTGAATTATATGAAGTTGCGTAGATGGCGGTGTTATCTTCAACCATTCAAATTAGGCTCCTGTCTTTGACGGCCCTATTAATTTGATAATTAAAGAATTAAAAAAACCTACAGCGAGACATAAACACACACACACACACACATATATAAATATAATGTAACATGTGAAAACTGTACAACAACAAACGTCACTGAGAAGAATAATTCTTAAAAATCCAACAGTTTCTCGTCGATTACTGGAATTTTTATTTTATGAAATACAAAGATATGTTTCTCTGTTTATGTCTTCCTCCAGATCCAGATAAATCCATTCCACAAAATCCCTCTCCTATTTTCTTAAGTTATACTTCTATATTATCCTGTAATCCGCTCATAAATACTGCAGTAGAACATAAGCATCAAATGTGTGCAAATATTATCTTAAATTCCTCAATGTGATTCAAGTTTCAGAGGAGTAGGCCTACTCATATTATATTCATTATTCACGCAAAGAAGAGTTTATGTTGATCGGATAAGTCTCTGATCCATACACAACTATTGGCTATGTGTGTATTGTGTTACGTGGATTTAAAATTCTGTACTGTTTATACTTCGCCAAATCTGATATATTTTGGTGAACATAAGTGATACCGTTTTTTCGTTTTTTCCCTTTGAGCCTTATATTCTAGTGTGTTATCATTCCATCTATTTGAGCTCACCCTTTTCATTCCTTTATGAATATTTTAACTGAAAACATTGTCAGCAATCACGGATGCTATTAAAGGATTTAACCCCCTTCAAAGCTTATTTTATATACGGTTTCAGAGACGATGTTTTTTCTAACAGTTTTAGAAGATGAGTCAGTTTTAATCCGAAACCTTTTATAGAAATATAATTGAATATTCATATAATACTTATGATTCATTTGCTGCGTCAGTTAAAGATATTTTCACTCCGGTGCAATTATACACATAAGGAGAAGAAACATACACAGGATTAGTCACAGAAGAGTTTTATGTGTAACAACTTACACTTGCCTATTCATGAGAAGTCTTTAATAATTTCACATGGCTTAATTCTAACACTTGCCTATTCATGAGAAGTCTTTAATAATTTCACATGGCTTAATTCTAATCTAATGAAAAGTTATTTAATAACACACAACTAATTTTTCAGCTGTTATTTTATAATTTCTTTGTTATACATGCACAAGCTACAGCTTTTGATTTTGCAAGTGCAAAAGTGTTTCAGCAATTTGTTTTTCCGTAGGCTAAATTGTTTCTCTGACACTAATAAAGTTTATATAAAATATCGCTATTTAAAAATCCGACCTTCGAGAGATGTTGAAATTAATTCCCCGCCAGTATAGACATGCCTGCTCTTGATTCCACTAATCATTGAAGGCTATTCGCTTTCCTTCCTGGAGTGAAGTGCCCAAATTGTGAAGAGGGCTGCTCGGGGCAGAATTTTAAGTTCATACAACTAGACTTCATCTTTCGTTTCCTTTACCACGGGTCCACAAATTTGCAAAAATCTAGGAGCTACCTTCACATTACAGGCAACACAGGGGTGACATAAATCAAGTTTCATACAGCAGGCCCAAAATTCTGTAGTCAAACTGTGAACCTTCGTATTTTCTAGCCCTTTGCGATCCATGCATGTGAAGTGAGCCGTACTGTTGCATTAAGGAAAACGTCAGTAATTATGCTGAAAATATTGCGTTCCAGCATATAAAATTTATTCCCCCAGGCGTCCGGTTGCCCAGGAATCTTGCAAACCTGCCTTGTATGCCGTGCTGGTATAAAACCGACACAATCAGTTTGACATGTCAACTTAAATTCCATATTTATTATTCTTTGGTAGCCTTGGATGTAAAGTTATAATATGTAATAATCTCCTAACTGCACAATGAATGACAGAGAAAACAGCGATTTATCTTCTTCGTAGACTATTGAGTGAATTATAATTGAATTTTGGGGGGAAAATACACCCTCCTAAGCAAGTGACTTTCAATTTCTGTGTCCTTTCAATACCAGCAGACAGCACAGTAAACTGTTCAGTTATATATAGCCTTATACTTGAATATTCAAGCCTCGTGGAAAGTTCAACTTTGTCGACTGGCCAGTAGTTAACGACGTTTCGAAGGACCGTTATGCCTTTATATTCAAAGTCCAGCAGTTCAAAAGCTGCTACTCTCCTTGGACTACTTAACCCTGAAGACAAAAAGACATAGCGATTCTTCCCTACGTTGACAACTGTCTACCAGTCTACAGGGTGTAACGTCCCACAAGTCTTGAAACTTTCTCCGTAACACCACGAGAACTTCAGATCATACAGTTATGTACCTCTTTGGAATATAGTACTTGCGGACCTGCGATTGTGCTGGAACTGGCGAGATAAATTGTTAATGATTTGGCCCCGATATCAGCCACCAGATTTAGAATTTTTCTCGCCTGATATGTTACGCGATTTCGAGAACAGATTTCTCATAATGATTTGGTGAAGAAAAAAAAACTTATGAAGATTTTCATTGCAAATGTTTCTCCGGCTTCCTGTTGCTTCCTCCTTCTTAGTTAAGTATTTTCTTATAAGCGCTTTGTTCTCTGAAATACTCTATGTCTCTCGCTCTCTCTCTCTCTCACACACACACACACACACACACACACACACATACACACAGAGGACAGCTTGTACGGTTAAGATTTTGTGTACATTAATCTCTACGTTTTTAAAAAAAAAAAAAGGAGAGGCAAGAATTTTGAACTTAAAAAATCTTTTCGAATTCAAACTACTTCAATTTCTTTATGAATAAACTTTCATTTTTAGTAATTAGGAGTTTGTTTTCGTATGAGCGTTAGGTTATCTAACCGAACTCATTGCTTTAGTACAGGGGACATTGGAAGCTGCTTTAACAAATTATACCTTCGTATTTCATGAAGGGCGTGAAGTTTCGTAGTTGCCTTGGTCAGGATTTTTATCTAAGCTGCCAGCATGTCTCGCTATGCATGTACCTGCCACGTATCGATGGAGACACCGTGTAATGTGTACTTAATGCTACTGGTGGCTGGCTTACACCAGATTAAATGAAAGCTTGATTGCACCTTCTGCTTTCCGCTAATCGGAAGCTAGCTGAGTTGCGGCGAAGGCACAAGGGACACCAGTAATCAGGCAGTCACTAACTCAAAGGCGTTGTCTGGACAACGAATTTTGGACTAGGAGCGTCCCTCTTTTTATTTCTTGAAGGCTATATCGCTAGGGAATTGCCATATAAATTATCTTAGTTTCATTAAGTAATATTACTTCAATATTTAAAAAATGAAGAGAAGAAAAACTCTTCATAACTTCACTTTAGTTGTACATGTTTAAATTTGTCATAATCCTTTTAAATACACCTGATCAATATTTATCGATTTCTGCGTAAATAACAAAAATCCTTTAATTAATTACCAACGAAACACTGAAGGCGTAAGAGCTAATGGTTTAATTTTTCCGTGCTTCGTAACTTCTTAATTAGATGGGCAGTAATCGTCAGATTTACAATCCGTTCCCTTTAATCCAAATGAAAGTTATTCTGTATCCACTGGATTGAAGGTTGGGTGAGACACGTAGCTGGTATGGAATAAGTGGTGAAGAGAAAATACTTTGCACGCTTTGGAAATAGAATGAAAACCCTGCCGTCGTTGCACTTCACCGTAATTCAGCCTTTATTCAGTTTTGCAATAAATAATCATGGTCCACAAATTTCGTCGGATCTCACTTTAAAGCTTCGGGTTAAGGGTATAAACATGCCTTAGTATTACAACATTCTGCAATTTTATGAAGTTTCCAAATATTTTCCAGGATAAAGAGGGATTTCTTACTTAAACAGCATTAACAGACCGCGAAGTTTCATGTAAATTAAGAACGGAACTTAGGAATGTTATTTGAATAAATGCTAAGTCCCAGGCCTTTTGGTGCATCGTTAGCCACGTTCACAAAATTTGCTAAAAACGACTGTTAGCTTCGTCATGTCTTTTCTTTCTTCCACAACTCTTATATGTCCACATGGAACAAATCGGCGCAAACTGTACGGATTCTTATGAAACTTGTCTTGCAGAATATTAGTATAATCTCGCTAGAGAACACATGTCTCTATTAAAGTAAAGCAAAAATATCGGGCACTTTGCTTCAGTACCTGAGTACGTTTGTTATAATATCTCTCTCTGAATTCTTGCGGAAATTAGAAACTTTTGCAAAAAAAAAGTCTCATATAGAATCAGGTGCACATTTTATATCACACATTTCCTTCGATAATTTTGAGTTTTAATAAATAATGAAACGTGCGGCAGGTATATAGAAGATACACATGATCAGACACAATATGGCCACTGTCAGGCTTCATGTTAAATACTAGTTTACTAGGAAGCATATTATGTAAAGCCTGATGATGGCTCCGTCGGGCCCAAACCCGTAGCTTGTTTTTAACATAATATTGTTGTGCAATAAATGTCTTTGTGTATGACGATAACATTATTAATTTGTTACAAAAGCACAACATGATATCCGTCAATAAAAAAATAAAACATTTGTGAGTGAAAGTTAGACCACCTAATCCTAATGAAAACATAGACATCCTTCGATTTTATGACGAAACGTCCTTGGAAAAAAGTTTCAATTCCCTCCACCTCCGACACACACACACACACACACACACATAAATTCTCTCTCTGTCTCTCTCTCTCTCTCTCTCTCACACACACACACACACACACCGACAAAATGTAGGAACTTTCGATAATTTTGAACACTGACGACACCTTGTCACGAAGTGTGCGTTGTGAAAGTGCGTGAAGTGATACAAATGGCGGACGAGATTATTTGAAAGCTTGCCCGTGTTCTCGAGAAAGAAGAGAATTCGTTGGCGTTGCATCCCGGCACAATCCTTTCTTTTTTTTTATAAAGCCTGCAGTTCATATCCGTAATGTTTCTCTTCTAATCATCGTAAAATCCTACAAAAAAAGAACCCGCAGCATTTTCTTTGATTTATTATTTCCCTTCTCTTCCCAGCTACAATTTCTTCCCTCTAGTAATATGACGTACTACAAGTGAAGTTATGTTGTAGAAATAAAACCTGCGTCGGGTGGGGGTGAGGTTCTACTGCCTGTCTTCCCTTCCCGTATAGACTTATATGAAGTGTCAGGTTTTCACTCTAATCGAGATAAACCAAGGTGTTCTGTGAAACAGAGAGGGAACTTGTCTGTTCTCAGTAGGCCTGTTTGGCTTCTTTTGGAAAACTTTGGTATCTGGGAAATGAAATTTTGTAATAAATGTTATGTATGAACAATAATGAATAAGTTTTAATTAGAAGAACAAATTATTAAAATATGAAGAAACGTAAGAAGGAGTAAAACGTTAAGATGTTGTGAGGTTTGGTAATTCAGAAATTTCTGTGTGTGTTTCGAACTTCACTCTGGCTCTCTGTTTACCCACCCCCTTAGAGTATAGTCTATTTATTCTTGAGGCAGTATAAATTTACTCCGTAGTCAAGAAATTCCCCAAAGTTTGTGGAATCTGAATTCGTGTTATTTACAGTTGCCCTCATTTTAGCTTCCTGTCAATTATTCTTCATTCTGAAGACGAAAGAAATTAAGACAAAAAAGTTAATCTCATTATAAGATATCGATAAAGTATGTGTGCACTGGAATACAATCAACGTCGTGGTAATAGGGATTACATAGTTTATCTCAACAAAATAAAATTACAACGTACAAAGGAATCAGAAGAATTAGTATGAACAAATTTCAAATTACAGTCCTCCTGGCAAAAGAAATCATTTTGACGCCTCGCTAAGATTGGTCCTTTACCGATTACATTCAAAGCGTGTCCTTGATAGATGGTGGAAGAAGAAGAAGAAGAAGATAAAAGTTGTGGATGTTACATGTCGTATTTGTTGACTGACAACTGTAAATGTTATACTAGGCCTTACTTGTTTCATTTTCGGATTTTTTATTGCTTATTGTATATAGATTTCTCGTCCCTTATTCGAAGGTTTGGTAGTAAGAATGCTGACTTATTTCGCATAAAATATAACAGCAAGCATGTTTTCTGGGTTGTGTGATGAAACACATTGACGTTTCCATATTTTAGAGTCATTATTCAGAATTAGGAAGTAGGCACTTTCCGAAGAATGAATGGGCACTTTCATATACGATTTTACTATATATACGTCAAAGAACAATAGGAATTATGGCGTGGAGATGAGGCAGGTCTGGAGGTTAATTACGACAGTACGACGGAGTGCGATTTGAGGTAACCCTACGTATACAACTCAAACAGCAGTCCAACTATTGGTTGCCTCATCCTGTAATGGAGACGCTGTCATTAAGACAAAAAAAAAACATGATTAGCTGGAGACATAAAAGAAATTGCTTGACACATCTGTAGGGAAGAAGATGTAAAAAAGATCTAAACTTACTGCCAATCCAGCTCAATTATGCTACCGCTTTTAGCGTAAGATTGATGTCATTCTATGCAAATATATTGCTAGCTCTTTAACATTCTCTTTGTACAGAAAAGCTGCACAATTCACACTGATGGCTCATTCATTGCGACAATTTAGGCCATCCTTTCTTGCTTGTTTAATATAATGGGCTCGAATGCTTCGACGCACAGAACCGAAAATTCCAGACCTGACGTTACGTGAAACACGAACTATGTAAATAATGACGAAATTATCTCGGAAGTGAGAGGACAAGCACCAAGTTTTCATGTTCACTGATGAATAACCGCTTACTTTTCCTGACTACCTACCAACTGAATGGAGAAGAGTCCTTCTTGAGAAGCTCTTAGTTTCTCAGGTAGTCTAGAAATCTCCAAAATTTTAGGTAAACCGTAGTTTTAAGACCATACTAACAACAGCCACTCACTTTTCCTGTTCCTAAACGAAATAAATCCAGTTTACAACTTTACATCCTATTCCTTTAAGATCCACTTTAATGTTATGCTACCGTCTACGTCTAGGTTCTCCGCGTGTTCTCTTTCCTTCAGTTCTCTTCACCAAGTTCCTTCATACATTTATCTTCTGTCTCGTAAGTGCCTGCATTTTTTATATCTGCTTTCTTCAAATTATGACCATATTAGCCGACCGGATATTTTTAAACCCAGGACTTTTTTATTCTATTTTCCTGGTCAAATTAACGCGGAGAACTTTTTTTCGTGGCGATTAATGCAACCGTGAAAGACTCGAGTCTGCCTAGGTTATGGTTCGGGGGCTTTGGCTTCGCAGGTTCTGAGCTGATGTAACGAATCTGCAGGATTTTAATGAAGAGCTTTATAGGAGTAAACAGTTGATGTGACCATGTTGAAAAACTAAGAACATGATGATGATGATGATAGGAAGAAATTAAAGTTACACTCACCAGGGAGTTAAAAGTTAGTAATTTCGATAATGTTTATTTACTATTATTCAAATAAAAATCTTTATTTCCAATACAGCTAAGAGACACGGCAATTATTCTTAAGTAAATGGCTGCTTGTTAGTGTTTGAGAACGAGCTGTTGAGGAAAATACTGGACCGTAGTAATGGGAGAAATATGAGCACATGGAGTAGCACGGACTGATGGGCTTCGAAATTTGCGCTCTTTACCAAATATTACAGAGTTTATCAGAAAGAGGAGGATGAGACTATCGGTACATGTAGTAGGCATGTGGAAAGGAAGAATGTATTCAAAGGTTAAGTAGGAAGTTGAAGAATAAAAGACCAACTTGATGCCACTTGTTATTTTATTTCACTTCTTATGTGCTCAACATGTTTCGGACATTAATATATCCATCATCAGGAGCTTGCGATTATTCTGTTGAATTACCACATTGGTCGTATTCAGCCTGCTACACGGATACCACTCCAACCCAACCACACCGAAACTCCAACACATATCGAACCAAGAACAATACGACCAATGTGGTAATTCAACAGAATAGTCGCAAGCTCCTGATGATGGATATATTAATGTCCGAAACATGTTGAGCACATAAGAAGTGAAATAAAATAACAAGTG
>Ga0123354_10006882_pt1 | contig 16982 bp, 10 predicted proteins | sample TergutLab28metaG_2_FD_97872 | JGI IMG/M metagenome (GOLD analysis project Ga0123354, IMG submission 97872) | Labiotermes labralis P4 segment gut microbial communities from Petit-Saut dam, French Guiana - Lab288 P4 | ecosystem: Host-associated > Arthropoda: Insects > Digestive system > Gut ...
CTTGGCACATGTTCAATTGTAAGAAACTTTTTAAACTACGAGTAAGACCACCGAGCCTAATCCTGTTGATTACTACATCCCAGGATAGGTGAATATTTCCCAGCCAAAGATGAGAATTGAAAAATTCGATGATAATAATAATAAGAAGAATAACGTAATGCACGAATTGAATAATATCAAAGCAGCATGTGGTGAGGTGTATCAGGCTCGACGCTCCTCTTACGCAGTCCATTTAAAACAACTGGAAAATTTTGGTATTCGTGCATTTACGTATAACAGTCTAATCTGACGAAGTATGCAACAATCCTGATTAATTTACAGAAGACTCAGACTATGCTAGTACATCACATTTAATATTATTAGCTTCACGGACTGCACGAACCAGTTGAGTGGGTCCCAAAACCGTCCCCGAATGTCGTGTTCTTTGCACCACCTATTTTTGTTACTGTTGCTAATTTTAAAATAACACACGACAAAAAATTCATGAAGCAAATAATCATGAAAGAACATTAACTCTGTCTAACTCCCCAGGAGTTGAATGTTACCTAAACAGAAAAGTTTGATCCTTTATGTTTCTCATCACATTTTATGTCACCTAGGCAACAGATGTTCCAACTATTTCAGTCCAAAAATGAGTTCAAAGTTTTATCCATATTTTGACCGTAACGAGGTTAAAAATGTAAAAGTATTCATAACACTAAAGACATCCAAAATTTTAGATTTTAAAATTCGTCTAAGAGGAACTATGGAAGACAGTTTAATGATCTCAAGTACCCTATAAATATTCGGCTTAATTCACTTCTTCTGAGTTGCCATTTCACTGACTAACATTTTAAACATGTCACATTACTCTCTTAACTTAATGTCGCCAAATATGAAACATGGAAAATACACAGCCTACCAAAAGCTCAGTATCAAACGAACTGGTCATTTTGAAATAGAAGGCTGTCGCTTTCATCTCGTTACTTAGACCTTTTAACGGCTCAGAATTAGAGGATTTCTGGGCTCCATGAAACCTTGTTATTTCAGGCACTGACGAAAAAGTAGGTCATTTCCAGATTTATTTTCAGCAGAACGCATGCTTCTGTAACTGGGGTCTCTTTAAATGCAGAGAAATAAATGCACTGCCCATAACTTCTTTTAATGGTAACAGGAGACATTAAGGGGCCACATTTCCACGCCCAAGAAACTATAAATAATGCTGATGACACAGGTTTACACGATAAATAATGCGCAAGAGTGGTTTACACGATAAAAAAGTGGTTAAACTACTACCAGAAGCCGCTTCAAGCTCTATTACGTCTTTACATAAAGGGTAAGTTAAAGGTGTAAACATTTTCTATGTTCAGGTCATAAAGGCACATGGGAGAGTGGAAGTAATGCTCCATTGTTCCTCACCTAAACATCAGATGGATGTGAGTGGTTAGCTTTACGCCCTTACCGCATTCCTCTCGAGGACAGCGTGGGCTGGTACACCTTGAAAAGGAGGCTGGATGAGCCTCATAACTGGTCCGCAAGATGTTGAGAAGAGATAAATCTCTTGACCCTGCTGGGAATTGAACCAAGATTCCTCGGTTGTCCGAACCGCAGCCCCCAGTCTTAATATTTACTAAACTATCCTGGCGATCAAATACGAACCAAGTACAACAGCTACATATTAGTGAGGAAGTAGACCTACATATCGTAATCCACAACAGTGTTTATGTTATTCCATACTTTTTTTTAAACACAATTGTACTTGACAGTCTGTACATTCTCGCTGATGTTCATATTTCAAACGGGGATGTCACGCGTAACGATACAGCTATATACAACTGTCAACTGCAGAAAATTAATATTACGAAGCCCATCAGCTATCTAAAAACAGCAAAATACACAGAAAATCCCTGGAAAATAATCCTCAAAATTGCCTACTGATTCAGCTACATTTATGTAAAGCAGGATGCAAAAACACTTATTTAACTGAATCAATCTTCTCTTCCCGATTGACGGACCTATGGACATGGTGGCGGTAGTTTCAGAGATATCTTTCAGCAGCAATTTACCCAAAGCTATGCAGCAACCGATCTGCTCTGGTTCAGTGGGAAGGACAAGTAATCCCAATTGGTGAAGAGGATCGGATAATCTGGGTAGTTAATTTGGGTACTCCAACAGAGGGGTATGACAGAGAGGTCTTGAGAGGGCGAAGTCTACTCTAAATAAATTACATTAATTTTAATGAAACGTAAAGGACGTACTGAAGTTGTTATTTGATTTTGCCGGCTGCATCCACGCACCCAAACATGGAACTTCGACATTCATCTTGCATACGTATTGCTCAAACACAGCCTTCATGTTAGAGAACACGCTTCAATTAGCATGGTACTTGGTATTCTAAAGGCACACTGAAACTGTTCGATAGCCAGCTTGTCCGAGGGTTTTAACAGTGTGCGCACGATATTATTTGGAAGTATATAAATATACAATGTTGTATCAGTCAAACACAACAAAATTTTATTATGTTTATTACTGTATTAGGGCAACACCTTACCCTAATACAATAACAGACATAATAAAGTTTTGTTGTGTTTGACTGATACATCATTGTATATTTATATATGCGTTAAACACTTAGGGATGGAAAACATTAAAAATATTATTTGGAAGACTTAGGCGCAGATGGGAGTTTACTACTTAAACGAATCTTCAAGAAGTTGGATAGGGAGACATAACTGGGTTGCTCTGGCTCAGGAGACAGACAGGTGGCGGGCTCCGGGTTCCATGAAATGCGGGGAATTTCTACAATATCTGAGGATCTGATAACTTCTAAGGAAGGGATCCGCTCCGACGGTTACTTTGTAAAGAATATTATTAACGAATACGTTCATAACTTTTAGCCAACCTTCTTTCCTGAACAGAAGAGTAGGCTTACCACATTACCATTTTCTCTCTCTCTCTCTCTCTCGTGTGCGTGCGTGTACATGTGTGTGTGTGGGGGGGGGCCTGACTTCAGCTTTTGAATATCTTGATCAAATGTAATACAAATAAAGAGCTGGCAACTGTCATTCCCCTTGAAGGAAGTTCAACGACGATCGTCCAGTCAAAAATAGGTAGATTTATTGAGAATGGATTTTTCTTACCATGGGCAAAATATCTCTGTGAATACAGTACTCATAGCCATGCCAGGAAAAAGAAAGGACGCAATAAAAAATTGTTTCATTTGCCACATCTGTACTATCCCAAGCCTATACTTACAGAATCTCCTACTGTTACCTCAGACTACACCACGATTCAAGTGACTAGTTATAAATATTCTCTAACTGTCGTCACGGAACTTAAATAAATAACACGTTCTTTGAGCTGCGTTCATAAAGTGAACATGAGAAGAGAAGGCATCGTCTGTCTTCCGTCTCTCCAAAAACGTGATTCACTTCTGAAACAGTTTAATAAATTTTAATCAAATTCAAAATTGTGATTTAACTAAAATCTATCCACCTAATTCTAATTTAACCACCTTGGTTCAAAATAGGGATGTACGCCTTTCTCAAACTTCACATTATTCGCAAAGTTTCTCCAGAACAGGTCGTCCTTACAGCAATTGATGATAATTTCCTTGGAATCTGTAAACGTAACATGAAATAAACACCGGCAACATCGAAAAACAACGAGCGAAATGTCAGGTAAAAATAATTATCCCTTAACAGCAGATTCTTATGTTACTCAGCGTTATCTATTATTTTACAACACATATGTGCCCAAAAATGCAGATCAGGCCAAGACAACTAAATAAATATTAACAATTCTTATAATGAAACCAACTAGATGCACTAATTTCTCAAATTTATTTTTAGAATAAAACTCTACATGTTTCGGACAGTTCCTCTGTCCATCATCAGGAGCTTTTCGCTGTATACACAGCAATGCTATATGTCACACAGGTTTGCTGACAGCTTGCGAGCTCGCAAGCTGTCAGCAAACTCCTGATGATGGACAGAGGAACTGTCCGAAACATGTAGTTTTATTCCAAAAATAAATTTCAGAAATTAGTGCATCTAGTTGGTTTTATTATAAGGATTTACACAATGCACGGTCACTTGAACGTCAAATGTAAACAATTTTGGCGTTTTTATCATCTATAAATTACGACATAATTTTCTTCCATAATATATTTCAGCTTTTTCAGTTAGTCTAAAATTTTCTGCGTAATTCGATTCAACGTACATTAATTTATTATCACTCATTTAACAAAGTTTTCAGAAGCTCGGATTATTACATAAGGTCAAATGATATAACCTGTAGGTGGTCGTCCCGTGCACAGGACAGCCACCTACAGGTGTGATGATACCAGATGCTGTATAATACAATTTTGACCTCCCGATGATGAGGACATAGTGCTCGAAACATGTAGAGGAATATAATAAACTAATTATAAAAAAGAATTTGTTTTGGTTAATTACTAAGATTACAAAGTAACTTGTTACTTTCTCAAATGTAACTTCCGGTTACAAGACAGGCTTTCAGTGACATAATGCAATATATCAGGAAATACGCCGAAATTCAATTGAGAGAGATATGAGATTATCATAGTGGTAGCTATGTCTTTACTGTGCAAGTGGAAGCGGTAGGTTATAGAGTAATGCCAATAAACAGCTACCAGACTAAACGATGTCACATCCAAGACGGCAGTATCTCAAAGTGTAAGCATATAACGTGTCGACAGTACGTCGATAAACAACTGTTGTAACATACAACGCGATGCCATTCTCCGTGACAGCACGTCAGAACCATTCTCATGTATGTCTATCCTATATAATTGGCAGGGATTGACAACCCCATTTACATTTAAAGAGAAATGATTTCTCTCATATTTTCGTCCCTCAACTTTGTTCTTACTTCTTATAACTTTCGTACTTCTCCCCTATTTTCCCAAACTCCAAACTACTTTCCGTTAAAAGAGTGACTTAAATTGCGGCTTCACCTATCAGAGTAGTCGTCCCACTTCAGGCGTACACTGTTTTCTGCCGCTCAGAGACTGGGATCATTGATTCTTTCTTTCTTTCTCTCTCTCTCTCTCTCTCTTTCTTATTCTGGAACCTTCTAGATACGTAATCACTGTAGGTGTAGAGGGCTACTGTTGCACCTGATCACACTCAATTACATACAGGTGGTAGGGCTCCCCTGAACGAAGGGTCGGCTCGTTGCAAACTCACAGCACACAACATTCACAAGAGACAAATATCCATAACACTGGCGGGATTCGAAACCACAATCCCAGAAAGAGAGCGGTCGCTGTCCTACGCCCTAGACGATCATGGGTTCGAGTATGTGTTTTGTTTAACAAAGCTGTCAATTGCTAAGTTTATGAGTATGAAGCATAAGTGAAATCACTCAGTGCAAAAATGAAGCACTTGGAGAAAAGCTTGTCCCAAAGCTACTTTTTAAATCACAAATCCCATACGGAAAGGACTGGGATCGAACATGACCTCTTGTGGTGAGCAGAGAAGGACCAACCCCCTGATCCATGACACCGCTTCATGAGTAGCATTCGGAGTATGGATATGTGTCGTCTGTGTCCTCACTGTGCTTGTGTGCGTGTAGTCTTGGCATCAGTCTCAACCACCGTGCGAGGAGTCCTACCAAAAGACGACAAAACATATTCAGAAAATGAGAGGCTCGCGACGCTGAGTATGATAGTTTTTAGGCTTTCGCGGTGAGTGTAGTTCAAATGAAATACAAACAGTTTAAGAGCACAGAAGACATCATTTTAGAAGTCAGGCCCACATCTTCTTCTTTCTGCTAATTAAATTTCGGAAACATCTTCCACCGGTGTAAGTACGGCAACCGAGAGAGCGAAGCCGATGTCACGACTACACTGCGGGTAGACAATCCGGTGTTCGAATCCCAGGACAGGCAAGAAATCTTCTCTTTTTCAAAACTTCCCTACCGGCTGTACAGCCCACTCAGCCTCCTCTTCAGTGGACACTGGTAGCTTTACCCCCAGGAGTAAAGCAGCTAGGGAAGAAGGCTGACCGCATACCCCCATTTAGTGCCGAGGTAAAGTATGCACGTAGTCCATTTACACTTCTTCAAGGCGTGTACATAGACAAGATTGCCCTTCTTAACTTTACCTGTGTTAAGTATGTGAACACAACATTGTTCCGTGGAAAAGGCGTGAGAGAAACACAACACGCACGTTCAACCAGAAAATTCTCCTCTTTTTCTACCACACTAATGTATGTAACGCAGAATGATTAATGACTTAACCTAGGCCAGACGACCAGGAACGTGATATGAGAGGTGGGCTTTGATAGACGTAACAAGATGTATAATGAAGATGAGAAAGGTTCTTTTAAATGTCAATTGTAAATTCAGAAGTAAAAAACTTCGATTAGCTAGGTACCTGACCGCTTGTTAAAATTTACCCAACATTCATTTTACGAATGAATCACGTCCATTCTGAATCAGATCTATTTTATTTCATATTTCCGAACGAAATTCCTCAGAAATAATAACAAGTTACAACATCACGTCGTGAAGCAATATGTACGTGTATAACATGGCCCATGTGCTCTTTTCTAACGTGCAATGCGGTCAAACAGGGGAGATGAACATTCCCTCCGTCTGGTGTCGAGATTCAGCATGCCGACGTGTATACATTAACAATCATAAATTAGTCCTTACGCTCAAGTAACACTCTACGCCTTTCACGCTTTGTGCATCGCGTAAACATACCTGTGGAGGACAAGGGAGGCAGGTCCGTGTAATTACAAATTATATCTCACGGCAGTCCACCTGATAAAACATTTAGCGTCTAATCCTCAACGCAATCATTTTTCATCCGCACTGTAATTACCAGCTTGTTAAAGTCACTTAGAACCCTGTGATGGCAACAAAAGTACGTACCTCCAGGCTCATTCCCACATTAATTTGGGTGGGTAGTGATTATTAAATACAACCCTATGTAGTCCCTATCAAAAACGCAGATATTGTTACTGTTTTGATAATGAGTAACTTTTGAATATGTGACAAACTGCTTATGAATGAAAAGAAGAAAACTACACTAAACGCATTAAGTTTAAAGAGAGTCGTAATTATAAAAAATTACAGCAAGCTAGGAATCAGTCATTATTCAACTACTAATCATACGTTTCCCAGGGATTTGTTCTCAACGGGACAAAAAGCGCCATGAAGTTTTACCGTTGAAACGGCGAAAAACAAGTCTGTATTTCGTAAGGTACTGCAGCTGCACATCTAACTGTATTAATCTACGATTTACAGCCTTATAAAATAGGTCAGAAGACAGGATGCTTACGTAATGCATGTCACTGCCATTTACAAATTGTGTATGTGGCTCGTATAGTACACACACCATCACCATAAAGTTCATATCAAAAAGTAACCTAATTGCCCAGCTGTCTTATTATAATTCTTACACGAATATCCAGTTCAGTGACTGGCGTAAGCGACCACGAGCACGGAAAAACACTGTCCCATAAATCTGGTGTTAGGTGCTTTGCTTCCCCCGCCACGTAAGCTTAAATTAAAGTAATTTTCAATTTAAAAGCAAAGTTTGTCTAGAAATCGTGCCAGTTGGCTCGAATAAGTTATGGATTTATAGCAGTATATATAGGGTGTTACATGAGGAATCTGCCATGCGTCGGGAGAACGTTCCTTAGGATTATTCACATCAGCATACCCGAACACGTCTGTATCAGAAGTTTTGCGGTTACGGAGAGAGTGACGTGAGGAAAACATGGTCTTATATCTGTTCCACCTACTGTACCCGTTTAATATGCATTATCCGTACACTGCACAGGTTCGTCCTAAAGCCGATAATCCAGACAAGCCTCGCTGAGGCAACTGTGCAATGTGAACTACTTGGAAACCAACGGACGATTTTTTAATGAAACTAGCACCAATTTTTCTTACTTAATGACCTTACGTCACTCAGTTGTTAAGTAGGTGTTAAGTATAAATGTTAACATTACAAAAAATACAAATTCCTCCTCAATTTAATATGTACTTTGTTAACAATAAATGTATGACAGTTCTCATTATTTGAAACTTCACAAACCGACCAGCCGGTGAGACGGTCCAGATATATATTAATCAAACTGGTGGGGAGGGCTTCAAAAATGGGTCTGGATGCATTGTCCCAGCTAGGAATAGATCCATGATTTTTTAACATTCAGCCCATATTTTTTTGACGTTTTGCTGACCGTGTATCTCAGTATATTTATCTCAGTATTTAACCAACTTATTTAAAACAAATTTTGTGCATCAAGTTCGTTAAATACTGAGATAAATATTCAGCCCATAGTGTAGCCACTATTCGGAATACGCTCTTCTGGCTGTAGGCGTAGTTTGAAGAGTATTATTAAATGGATAAAACGGGAAGAAGAGGTGTACAGGCGACTGGTTCAGTGCAGGGATATATTGACGGCTCTTGTGAATAAGGTACAGAAACATTCGTGTCAAGAAAATGCGGACATTCCTTCACTAGCAGAAACCTGCAGTCTTTTCAACAAATTGGTTGCTGGTAACTTTAAATTAGTGACTATAAAAAGTCGTTCACAAAGTCCTTCACGTACTCAGCAATACACCACGGCGAGTGGTCATTCCTTCGGTGTCTCCTTGGCAATGGCGAAACTAATAGTCAGTAGATGACCGCTTCCTTCCACATCCTTACCATCGTCACGAACATCGCCCATCTCATTCCAGGTTAAGATACAAAAAAAAAACAGTACATAACGACGCGTTTGTGTCATCATGTATTACGTAGATATTTCAAATAAAACAGTATCTACATAAATCCCTTCGTATACAGAGACGGTGCTTCTAAATTATGAAGCTGCGAACGGTGTGGTTTTGACTAGTTCAGCGCTCACGCCGGGCTTGCGCAGCGTCACATAATGAATAACCTTTAGGATTCGAATCGTCTCTGCCACGATTATACAATATATCTAGCTTCAAGAAGCAGTTTAGTTTGCCTCAACTAAAGACCATAATATAATTCCACCCATATTCATCCCAAAGTTGTCACTTCAAGATCAGTTACAAAATGGTTATGCATCGCGCATGAACGAGAAAGTGATACTATTTAGAATATTTATTTTATTCTATGGGGGTATCTCTTTATCTTCTCTTTGCTCTTTGATACCCGGACGACCTGGAAATAAAGAGAGCTGTGAATGAAGCTATTTCATCATTAAAGATCCACAAACACTTCCACAAGTAAAGGAAAAAGACAAAGGCCATATGTGCAAATGCTGAAGGATAATTTTCCCACTATAAGAATTTATTTTTATTTCTTGACATTTATTCACCTTTTTCTCTTTTGTGCCTCAAATGAATTGAATTCAGAGGACACTAGGGAATGAAAGTCCACCAGTATAAAGAATATTAAGTACCAAAATATATGTAGGAAATACGAGAAAGGAGAAAATTTTAGAAATAAGTTCATTTCCTAATGGTCTGTGACGATAGTCACTTCATCCTCTAAAGGTCTGTGGTCATGGTCAGTTCACTAAGTAAATGTTACTTGGGCAGAGTTCCCTGGTGGAGACATGCGTAACTACACACGACGTACAAGAAGCTGACTGCCTTTCAACACCAGCTTAAAAAAAAATCTATAAAACTTGTGCAGTTAAATTCATCAGGGCGGGCCCGCCCTGTCCACAGGTCACGGGCGACACTCCGCAAGAGCAGACATTTAAATTTAAAGAAGCAACTGACTCCTTTTCTTGCCGAAGCCGCGACAGAACGCCGACGCAATTCTACCCGTTTCGTGGCAACATATACAAAAAAAAAATACCACATCCATATTCCTAAATGGTCCTGTCATAAATAGTGATTTGTTGACATTAAAATACTTTACCGGCGATTGAACAGGGCAAGTCACTTAGTCAACGAGTTGCATACTTAACAGTTATGTAAGAAATAGTCGACATAAATAATAATTTGAAAGAACAACTGGGATGTCCAACATTAAAATTAAAGTTCTGCCGATGTGCAGGCACCAGTAATGGCTTCTTGGTAACACTGTTTTTGTCAGGCTTACTTTCGGTATTAGAAAAAAATGTCGCACTGAAGTTAAAATCTAAGCAATGCCAAAAACAACAACATATGGTGGAAAGGGAAAATTCTTAGTTCTTAGTGCTTTCAATGTTTCGGAACTGGGGGCGACATCTTCAGCTGCACGGTCTGCAGTGTAGGTCCGACCGGCGCGGGCTCAGTACGCCTATACTATCTAGAAGAAAGTTTTGTAGCTTTCTTGTGTTTTTCATTTTAGATGTAAATGTGTTTTTTATGTTTTGAGTTCTTTTTTGAGAGAAAAATAAAACGGCTCTCCCAGTGGAACGGTAATAAAAATATACGGAGAACATTCCTGCATAATTTTAATTAAAAATGGGAAAATAAGTGTTTCTTAAGCAACGTTAATAAAAATGTTTGTTTATTATGCAATTCCAATGCTGTTGATAGGAACGAATGTAACTCTGAAAGACACTTTGTGACCGCGCATGAAGACTACTTAATTAGTAGCGAGGCCACAGCAAGTCAGTAGAAACAAAATTTCATATTCGAAATGCAATTATAGATTTATCAAGTAATGTAGTCTGAACCTGTTAGGAAAGCTAAAGTAGCTGTATTTGCTTGTTATAAAATAAATAAAATCTTGGCTAAGGAAGAAGAGAGAGCTCTTTGAAGACAGTAATGTGTTTAGATAATGTTTATGCCTGGCAGGCAATTCATTGTCTAATGAACTAAAAACTGAAATATGTACGTGTAGTGCTATTGAGGAGGTGCAGTTTTCGCGAAATACTCTCACTTCAAGAGTGAAATGTATGTCAGATACCGCTAAACAACCTCTGAGGCGAAAGCACGATTGCAAAATCTTGGCCTTCGGCTAGGCCCGTCAACTGACAACTGTAATGTCTCTCAGTTAATTGTTTTATGCGGATGGTCTTCAACGATCGCAGTTTTAGTGAGCACAAGTGAAAGATAATGCCGTTACAGGGGCAGGCGGGAGATAGAGATATATTTCAAAGCATTTGTATGAGCCTTCTGGAATTGAATGTTCCCACTCATTAACTTACGTCAATCATATATGACGCTCCAATCACGATTACTTTTTAATGATTTGTTGCATTTGAAGTTCTTACAAGTACATGTAGGGTATACAAATTGTTCCGATAACCAATTTACATCAGTATTTTTGAATGATTTTCATGTGGGTGTGGTGTGGTACATAAAGGTTACAGCAGTGAAAAAGAAATACAATGTAAAAAACACTGCGGATGGACGATTATTAAAAACGTTTGCTTAAATGGGTTTTTGTCAAAAAAAATTTCGCTTACCCATACGTTATTACTTCCCCTTGTGTCATGCATCAGCAAGCCCTACGCAAAAAGTGTTCAAAATGTAATGAATATTGCGAAATACAAATATAAACGCGACCCAGGTTGCACTTCTTCAACATAAGCTGTTCAAACATTTATTTCATGAAACTGACAGGCAGCATAAGGACTTGGTACTACATAAATTAATTTGTTGGCTGGGCAGAGGAAAGTCTTTTTCAGGTGCCAGAAAGTTTATCCAGCAATTGTGGACTTTATTCAGCACACAGGTGATTTTCCTCCATAACAGTGGTCGCTAGATTTTTCTTTCCTTCACAGATCTTACCCGCTAATCTCAAGAGGCTCAACACTGGGCTCTAGGGCGAAAACAAGACCATCATTGAAATGAATGGCACCATTGATTTTTTCAAAGGCATGCTGGACTTAAGGAAGACGTGCTAACACACATAGCAAGTGTTCAAGTCGCGCTGATGGTAGTTTGATATGTCTGTCTATATCCTGTGTAGTGATAAAACATTAAAGAAGTTTCGAAGAAGACTTCAGGGCTTGAAGCTCAAGAATTTAGCTGCTTCTTTCACTAATAATACGTTTCAAGACAGAGATACAAGACAGAATTTATATGTTGTGTGTTCAAAAGGAAAATGTGAGCGAAACGAAACCAGGAATTATCACTTGGCAAGCAGACATATATATGCAAACGAGCGTGAATGGCAAACGTTTCGGGATTTAGTGTCGTTCTATGCGAAAATTATCATTCAAGGTCAATGCATGTTTCGATTCCACGTATGCAAATCAGGGTTTTCAAACAGCAGAAATACTATGTCAAAGTAGGCTACAGATCGTCATTCAGTGACAAAACACGTGACTTAATGAGAATGGATAATAAGGAATTCGCTCCTGAATATTATGTGCTTGCTAAAGAGCTGCAGTGTAAAATATCGCGCTTAATTCCGCACCTTTTTTCGAAATGAGTATTTTCAAGAACGCATCTGAGATATACGTTCTGAACCTATTCGAATAAAACACAGCCAGTTACACGAATTTTAGATGTATTTAACAACCACTAATCTACCGTTATTCATGTCTCTTGCAAGTATTTTGTTGGCTCTCCTAGTGAAGGTTTTTATGATGGAAACAATATTAAAATAGGACTAAACTTATGTGTGTCTGCTTTCTTTCGGTTTTAACTTACCTAGACATATAGAGTGTTTGATAAATGTTATAAGATTTTCATTTATGGGGACATAGTACATACATTACTGCGCCGGGATAGCGTAGTTGGTATTGCGACTCGCTATGGACTGGACAGTCCGGGGATCGAATCCTGGTGGGGGGTGAGATTTTCCACACCCGTCCAGACCGGAAACCGGCGTTCACCCAGCCCCTATACAATGGGTAACGGGTCTATCCCGGGGGTAAAACGGCCGGAGAGTGGCGTTGATCACCCACCCTATCCAGCTCCGAGGTTAAAGAAAGAGTACAGCTATACCTCTAACCCTGGGCCTTCGTGGCCCGTTCCAGGGTGACATTTAACCTCTACACGCATTACTAATTCGTTCTGTTAAAATAAGCTAAAATACAGACACAGTAGCCTGTGTCGTAATGTGTAATTTTATAGACCTTTTAGGTGTACATATGTTGCACACATTGTATATGAAAATACGCAGATAAAATACGCACTTAAACTTATCCACTCCACACTTATTGTACTGAAGCTCACATTCCCCGCATACAGATCACATTATACAAAGTTACCAGTGCCGCTTAAAACTACTACGTAGGCCTCCAACAGGTCTAGCTAAACTGTACCCTAATAGAGTTCACAGACGCCGGAGTGTAGGCCTAGATAAGCTTAACATAGTCATAACTAAACCAGGCAATGCATCGCCCTCAGTGGAGTGATCAAAATAAAAGCATCTTCATCGTTAACTTTTTTTACGTCGTGTGTTCAATGAGTTTTTATCACACTTTGGAAACTTTTAAACACCTTCCTTGTTTCCTCAGATCTTGTTTTGTTTTACATATTCAGTTTTTTTAGATCTTAATTTTAATTAGATGTTTCGTTGCAATAAAAATTAAAATATTAGGTTATAATATTTTTTGGACTTGCATTACTTTCGAAGAATGAGAGAAAGAGAGGAAACTGCCACAGTTTCTTTGCCACTAATTACTTTTAATACGACTTACATTACATAATTTAATGAGTGAAATACGCTGGTGTTATTTATTGCTAGGTACATTCTTAAGAGTGAGAAGAGGCAGCGGGGTGGCTGAGATTACTACTTCATATTTTTCTCACTTTGCTCCCACTGTCAAATATTGGTGAGTTGCCAAAATATGCACGACGCCTCCGCTACTAGCGTAACATTATTTATTAAAATTAACTATATGTCACTAAAAAATTTAGCCTTCATTTTGTTACAGAATCATAATTTAAGCTTCTTAGAAAACACTTACGGATCGCTGTTTTTTGTTCTCACCAAACATTATACTTCAGAGCTATTATGAAATTCTGATCCCCCCCACTCCTCGCTGCCACCCGCCTTGTGTTCTGAGTCAAAGAGTAGGCTGAGTCTGTTCGTGGCAGGTCCGCGGTTTCCTATATGCTTCCGACATCGCATAGTTGAATTGAAATGTAGAGCATGAAAGTAGCTGTCAAATATTACACACCTACATTATGCAAATCTTGAAGACTAGACGAAGATGAACCTGAAGGACTAAAATGTTGAGAAAAACAGCCCCAAGAATACAAGAATGCAGCCTTAAAAAAAGTAGTGTTTGTTCTTCGAGACAGTCTGCTAGGATAGTTTAATCAGCTTCTAGGGAATCCGCATGCTCACATGATTCACCTGTAATCATTACAGAAATAAACACGTACAGAAACAAAACTTCTAAAATAACCTAACTTCCTTATGGATATATCCTGTTATTTTTCAATCTATGAGAGATCCTATCGCATACATTTTTCGCCGGGGGTTTTTTTTGGGAGGGGGATAAATATCTTCCTCTTAAAACGTTGTACTTGTATAAAATTGCATACGTCATAGAACAAGCCACCAGGCCGTTGACAGGTTCAGAGTACAGACATCTCAAAATATCTAATCAGGATTCCGCAATTAGAACGTGACCCTGGTGTGTTCAACACTGCAGCAATCAAAATAAAAACCCTCATCTTTCAAAAACAAACTCCGCTCTAGTACGAAAAGCAGCAGTGGGTTGGGATAGTTTAGTCCGTATTGAGACTCACTACGGGCTGAAAGGTCCGGGCCGCCTCCGTCCAGAAAGGCCCCGGGACCCACCTAGTCTCCCGTACAAGGGGTACCGGGTCTCTGTCCCGGAGGTAAAGCGGCCGGGGCGTGGCGTTACCCGCCCACCCCCAAGTAGCGCTGAGGTTAAAGAAACGAGTAGTGCTATACTTCTGTGCCTTCATGGCCTGTTCTAGGGTGATCTCCCACTCAAAGTAGAAAAACAATTTTGTCCTTTCTTTGTAAACCCCCATCCTTCATCTGTGTTCAACGGACGGTAGGAGAATAAAGTAACGGGTCAGAGAAAGAAATCTATGAAAAGTTTTTTAGTCACGACCGAACTTGAAAACACTTAACCGAGTCACTGTCTAAACGGATGCAATACTAAGAGTACACTGTCATAGATAATACGACCAGTTTTTCACGCGCGTTGTCAGTAATTCGTCTGCAGTAGCTAAGCCAGATTACCGCTTGGTGGCAAAGCAACTGATCATTAAAGGCCAGGGACTGAATGACTACGGCTGCTGTAATTTGCAGGATTATTTTAATGAAATGGAATGATATCAGAAGACAGAGGTGTTCAACAGATCTGGTGACTTGTGCAGGTCAGATTAACTTCAAACGTAACACACGGCAACGGCAATTCACCTGGCCATTTTAGGTACACTGCTGTACAAGTTTCAGATTCAACTCTTCGAATTCGCTAATTTTTAACCCGCTTTTGTGGTTCCAAAAATTAAATAAGCGAACAAAAAAGTCGAATTTAAAACACAAAACATTATCCTTTCGTAACAATATTCCATGCAACAATATCACAACGCGGAGGCAGTATATCTCCGACTGCAAAGTCCATTTCCAGAAATACTCAACAAACTAAGAAAAATAATCTTGTATCAAGTTCTACACAAAAAGTTAATCCCCTTGTATCGGTCTAACATGACGACACCTGCTTATGTTAGTATGTCACACGATTGTCCAAACTGACTGGCCATGCATGATGTGAATGCCTTCACATTTTACAGAGAACTTTCGTAGAAGTGGTGAATATTTTTCAAAATGCAATGCAAATGGTATCCGCTGACTATGCTATGATACTGTCAACAATAAACGCATATCATGCAGTTCCAATGACGAACACAATCTCACAAAAGTTATGCATTTAAATGGCTTAAAACTGTAGAGATTTATATATCACAAGCTTGTCTTGATATCAATGTTGAAACAATGCAGGACGAATTAAATTAGTGCATCCCATTTTAATGAACACACTCCACGTAAATGTGCATCGGAATCCATCCAACAGTTACAAATATGACGCATACGTAACAGACACGACGTCCCTCCAACACCTATGTGCAACGAAGGCGTAAGAATCAATTACGGTAAGCGTTCATTTTATGTTCTACATATTATAACAATGGCGCACTTTCACTTCATATTCCATCTGTTGTAACAATGGCTAACGTTCATTTTACAGTCTGTCAATTGCACACGAAGGTCAATAACGAACTCCGAAAATTCGGTAACTTTTAGTGCCAAATATATATAATAAAAACTCAAGGCTAACACGCAAGTCTCTTTCCATCTTCCACGTGTATTTATATGCGCTTTTTATCTTCATCAATACTGTTCGTCATCAACAACTTTGAAGCAAATGCAAATATTTATTACTGAAGTGACCCCTACGTTAGGCAGTGACCGTGGGTAACAAAGGAAGTTATTTATTCTACAAATATCAAAGTGTTTCAGATGCTAATATGTGACAAGGAAATGTTGTTGCACAGGAACTTTCAAAATCCCAAAGCTCTTCCAAAATAACGCTCCAGGCGCAAGGACGAAGTAAACCTTAAAGCAGAAAAGATAAAAGATATATATGTGTGAGTAACAGCAGTGATTTGCAGGTGTTGTAATCCCACACATAGGTAGCAAATGTAACAGAGGCGGTAGAGAGGGGTCCACCGTTTTTAAAGGCGTCGCAAATCCTATTAACTTAGCGTTCTCACCTCAGCAGCCTGTCACAGTCTAGAACGAAAAGCTACAGAAATTATACAGACAACCTAGGGGTTCAGGACTGGTTTAAATTCAGTACGAAAAAAAAAAATAACTTGCGTAATACGAATACTTCACTGGAATAAAAGAACCCGATATTTAGAGCTTCATTCAAATAGACAAATAAAAGAAATTCTTAATACGGCTTCTATATTTATGTATAATTTACATTTGGTGATCTAACGCCTGTTAATAAAATAGGACAGCACAACGCTGAACTCACAATTGTGGCAGGTCGTCAGGGAAAGGCTGAGGTCAATGAAGAACGACACACTATAAAAACAGACAGATGTAAGGAGTGGCAGTCAAAGAGACAGCAAGAAGGCAATAAGCCACTCAATGTGTACGCTGC
>Ga0123354_10006883_pt1 | contig 16981 bp, 16 predicted proteins | sample TergutLab28metaG_2_FD_97872 | JGI IMG/M metagenome (GOLD analysis project Ga0123354, IMG submission 97872) | Labiotermes labralis P4 segment gut microbial communities from Petit-Saut dam, French Guiana - Lab288 P4 | ecosystem: Host-associated > Arthropoda: Insects > Digestive system > Gut ...
AGGCGGATGTTCTAAGCCGCCTTTTTCCCTTGTATTTTGTTGATCATATTATGGGTGATATGGCTATGGGAATGGAATTTCCAAACGGATTTGTATTGGATGGGCATTTATCCCCATTCTATTTCCGGACTATTGGGAATTTTGACGGAGCCATTCGTTCATGCCAATGCGAAACATTTGTTTTCCAATTCGGTCCCTTTGCTTGTTTTGAGTTGGTGTCTGTTCTATTTTTATAAGGATTTGGGTTATGCAGTCTTCCCGACGCTTTGGATATTTTCGGGATTCATCACCTGGTGTATTGGCCGTGAATCGTGGCATATCGGCGCAAGCGGACTGATTTACGGATTGTCGTTTTTCCTTTTTTTCAGCGGAGTTTTCAGGCGGCACATCCCGTTGATGGCCATATCTATATTGGTCGTCTTTCTTTACGGAAGTATGGTATGGAGTATGCTGCCCGACTGGGAACTAATTGAAGAAAATGTTTCATGGGAAGGACACCTTTCCGGTGCTTTCAGCGGATTTATATGTGCTTCGGTTTTCAAAAATTACGGGCCGCAAAGACCTGCCGAGCCTTTTGAAAATGATGAAGAGGAAAAAGAAGAAGAGACTATGAATTAAAAAAAGAGGCTTTTAAGGTAGCCTCTTTTTTAATATCCACTGTTTTTTAGTTATCTGTCAACATTTTCCGGTTGACCCTGATAGGGACGAATACGTTGCCCATCTTCATAAACGGCAATCCATGCATCCAATATACCTCTATCATTCATTCTATTCCTTATAGCGAATGCTTCATTCAGGTTATTGGCGGGAATTACATATTTATAATAGGTATTTTGTCCCTCGAAATATCTTTCGACGATTACATTTTCCACTCTGAATCTTTCAGGCAGTTCGGCAAGAGGAACATATTGCTGAAGTAACAAAATCTGTACTTTGTAATATTCTCTTCCCGATGGCGTAATAGATCGAACAGGTTGTGAAACAGGTCGTGAATCAATCTGCGTAGGAGGTTCCGATACAGGTTGCGTAACCGGTTCCTGTTTGGGTTCCTCTACGGGGGCGGGTTCAACCTCGCGCTCGACTCTAACCTCTTCACTTGCCTTTGGCGGCTCTGCTACGGGTTCAGAAGTGTCTTTGCCGGAACCGAACACAATGGTTCGTAATTTGGGAGGCGTGATCTCTTTCGTTTCGTCAACCGCGCCGTTGACAAGTCTCAATCTCCCATCCCATACCAAAGTTATGGTATTATTGGCAATGCTTGACTCGACTCCTTTGCCGACTTCAACCTGTACATCTACTTTTGTGGTTGCCACATAGCTAACCACTGTCGCTTTCCTTTCTACATTAGGTCCCTTTTTGTCATTTTGTATCGTAACTTTAGTTTCTGCCGGCTGAGCGGGAAAATCAAACCTGACGGTGACAGGGTTAGGATTATTTTTCCCCTCTTTTGCATTTTTTGACAGAGCCTGATAAACAGTGCCCAGCGTTCTTTGGGAATATTTCTTACCGTTCCACCCTAAATAATCGGCAAAAACTTTCGCATTTTCCTCTAACAAAAACTGCTTTTTCAACGCCTTGGCATTTCCAAGCAAATCCATCTTTCCATTTGCGAAATCATTGGGCAATCTTTCCGCAAATTTTTGATATTCGCTTTCTGCCAATTGCTGGGCAACCTGCTCTACCTGAGCATGTAGAATAAAATTTGCGCACCACATCAGTGCAACGAATGTGATTATTGTTCTCATTTTTTTAAGTGTAAAACACCGGTTGTTAAAAATGGAACATCAGGAAAATACTGCCCGACGTGTATGAACGAAGATTGATACTTTGAGCAAGCCAACTGTATTGATTTTTGGAGGTTTCCAGTATCAGGTCTTCATCACCCCATCTTTCTGTGGTCGTTTGATTTTGACCATTCGTGATAAATCCGAATCCAAGACCAATTTGGCCGCCCAACGATATCTGAGGCGCAAAGAAATACTCAACGCCCACAAAACCGCCCAAACCAAAAGAAATTTGATTTCCCCATTTGTCTTCGGTAGTCCGTACCCTCATGGATCCATAGGGGGGATCATAATAATTAGAGTCGAAGTAGTAAGTTGATGGTACTTGATTATCCTCTGTCATAAGATTGGCATAATCATACGTTGTTTTTCCACCACTGTACCCAAAAGAAACTTCACCACCCCAGAAACCCTGTACACGGCCGTTACCGCGACGAAATTCATATCCAACACCCAAATTAAAACCGGCGCTTGATTTACGTTGAATATCGGTAAGTCTTGCCATGGGATCTTCGTCAGCCACCTCGTCATTAGGCACATCACCTTTACACGTTTCGTTTGACACGTCCAAGGTTAATCTTGCACGAAGGGCTCGATTGTCTTTCAGGAAATACTTTCCATAAAGCGTGTAGTCAACTCCTCTAAACCGAGGTGCACGATTTTCGGCCGAAGTGAAAATATTCCCCACATATCTCAGGAATGGGTTTGCATCAACACCCAATGCAAAATCCCCTGCCTGCGGCAAAAGATATACCCCACGCTTGGTAGCGTAAGCCGCACTATACTCTTCTTCTACATTCTGTGCCATAGCTGAAAAAGCAATACACAGACATAAACTGATTAAAAACATTGTTCTTTTCATGATCATCATTTTTTAAAAATTAAACAATTAAATTAAATGCAAATATCTAATTTTTTTTTGAAATAACACAAAAAATTTGACGAATGGCAGAAAATTTTTGACGAATGGCAGAAAAACTCTGACAAACCGAAAAATTTTTATCTGACATTCTGAATATCCTTTAAGAAAAGCGTATGCGGATCGGCATACATTTGCCTGAGTTGATGATTCATCTCTTCCCTTCTTTGTTCCATCATCTGAATGAAATTTTCAGGAACCGGTCTTCGCGGTGGCGCATTTCTCCATGTCAGGAAATAAGATACCTTATATTTCTTCAAAATGTCGGCTATATCCTGGCTGACATTACCGCATTCGCTTAAAGCAAACAGTTTACCCTTTTCGATGGCAGCTTTTGAAGCAAAATTCAGCGCGCAGTCCACCAACGCATTAAATTCAGCCCCCTGTCCATACCAATCGATGGATAACATATCCGCATATTCGTCGCCCGGATAACCCCTCATAAAATCTTCCAACGAATATACTTTATCGGTATTATACGCATATAAAATATTGTGCAGACCCTTATTTCTCAAATAATTAACCGTATATCTGCACAATTCTGCATACTCCTCATCGGTACAACGTTCGCGTCCCCACCAGAAAAATGAACCTGAATGTTCGTGCCATGGCCTGAAAATGAAAGGGATCAATTTCCCTTTTTCATCAGTCCAGGTCATGAAATATTCTGCTAAAATATCCAACCACTCGTTCAACATGGCATGATTCTCTCCTCCCGGAAGAACAGATTTAACTGCGTTCAGCGAATCGGCTTTGATTTCAAAATATTTAATCGATTCGGGTTCGCTATACCGGCCTGAGGAAAATTTTTCGACGTCCCACGCTGATCCTGGCCCGTTGGGCGATTTGACACGGTCAGTCCATTGTGAGGTAATCGGATTGATGGCATGCCAGCTCACCGTAATGACGCCATTTTGTCGATGAAACCACTTTACCCGTTCGGTAATTTGTGCAAACGAAACAGAATCGAGACTGCGTTCCCCTCCGGTTTCAATTTCGCCAAGCTCAAAACCGGCAACTGCTGGATAATCGCCAACCGCTTCTTTTACATCCGAACGATCGGGCTCATACCACCATGTGGAACCACACATCAAATCGTCCTGATGTCCGTACATCACACCAATGTCCTGTAATTTTAACAAACGGTAAAACAAGTCTTTGGCTTCTGGTGTAACCTGAGGATCAGTTGGTTTATAATTCAATGAAGAACTACATCCGACAAAAAACAGGACAAAAATAAAATACGCACTTTTTGAAAATTTTTTCATAATTATTGATTATTTCAAACTCTTCATTCCCAAGTGATAGAATACAAAGCTCCACATATCCGTAGCTTCGTCGATAGATTTGGACAACGGCTTTCCTGCGCCGTGTCCGGCATTCGATTCGATTCTTATCAGTATCGGGTTATCTCCTTTGTCTTTGTTCATTTCCTGCATGGTAGCGGCAAATTTGAACGAATGCGCCGGCACTACGCGATCATCATGATCGGCAGTAGTGATGAGCGTTGCAGGGTACGACGCACCGCTTTGAATGTTGTGCAACGGCGAATATTTGTAGAGATATCCGAAATCGCTTTCGTTGTCGCTCTGTCCGAATTCAACTGCCCATCCCCAGCCAATGGTGAATTTTTGATACCGGAGCATATCCATTACGCCAACGGCGGGCAAAGCCACCCGATATAAATCCGGGCGTTGCGTCATGACGGCGCCTACCAGCAGTCCGCCATTCGATCCGCCATTGATGGCTAATTTTTCAACAGACGTATAGTTTTCCCTGATCAGGTATTCGGCGGCGGCAATAAAGTCGTCGAACACATTTTGTTTCTTTTCCAGCATTCCCGCTTTGTGCCATTCTTCGCCATATTCGCCGCCGCCTCGGAGATTGGGCAAGGCGTATACACCGCCGTTTTCAAGGAAAAGTATCCGTGAAGCACTGAATGAAGGGGTCATGCTGATATTGAATCCTCCGTAGGCATACAGGAATGTGGGATTTTTACCGTTCAGCCTGATCCCTTTCTTGTGTACAATGAACATAGGCACAAGGGTTTGGTCTTTGCTCGTGTAAAAAACCTGTTTGATTTCGTAATCGTCGGGATTGAATTTCAGTTCGGGCTGACGGAGCAGCGCCGACTGTCCGCTTTCAATATCATACCGGTAGATAGTGGACGGCGTGGTAAAACTCGTAAAGGAATAGAACAGAGTTTTTTCTCCGCGTTTTCCATCCAAACCGCTCGCTGTACCGATAGCCGGCAGCACGATTTCTTTTTCTACTTTTCCACTGTAGTCTACCTGTAAAACTTTGGAGCTGGCATCTTTCAGATAAAACGCAAAAAGCTTGCCGCCTCCGGTGGACACGTCTTCGAGGAGTTCCACAGTTTCGGGTATGACGTCAATCCACTGGGTAGTGTCAGGTTCGGTAGCGCTGATAGATGTCAGGCGATAGTTCGAAGCATCCTTGTCGGTGAGCACCAGCAAGTAACCATTGTGATGATCTACTACGAGACTGTTGTTCGTAAACCCTTTCATCAAAGGAGTTATTTTGCTGCTGGGTTTTGTGAGCGATTGGAAATACAACTCATTGCCCGAAGTGCCTTCTGATACGTTCAGCACCAAGTATTCTTCGTCTTCGGTTACAAATGCGTTCACGTAGCGTAACGGGTGATCCTTGTCTTCATAAATCAGTTTGTCGCTGCTTTGCGGAGTTCCAATCGTATGGTAAAAAACTTTATGGAACTGGTTTTGATTTGAAAACTGCCCTGTTTCATCAGGTTCGTCGTAGCGGCTGTAAAAAAAGCCGTCGCCCTTCCATGCAGCGTCCGAAAATTTTACCCAAAGCAAGTGGTCGTTTAAATTTTCACCGGTTTCGGCGTCCATAACATAAAATTCCGTCCAATCCGAACCTGCCCTTGAGATAGCGTATGCCATGTACTTGTTGTCTTTCGAAAAAGAGACGCCGCCCAAAGCCACGGTCCCGTCGGTCGACAGCGTATTTGGATCGAGAAAAATCTCAGGGGTATCGTCCAAACTTTTTTGCCGGTACAGTACCGACTGGTTTTGGAGTCCGTCATTTTTGAAAAAGTAGTAATAATCGCCTTTGGGGGAAGGCGTGGAATAGCGGGGATAATTCCATATCTCAGTAAGCCGCTCCCTGATTTGATTCCTGAATGGGATTTGTGCCAGGTAATTTTCTGTCACCTCGTTCTGGGCTTTTACCCACGCTGCGGTTTCCGGCGAATTGTCGTCCTCCAGCCACCGGTAAGGGTCTTCTACTTTTGTTCCGAAATAGTCATCAACCACGTCGCCTTTGGCGGTTTGCGGATAGGGTTGATGCCTGATGGTTTCCTGCTTGCACGAATAAGTCATGTATATACAAACGATGATCAAAATATATTTCATTCTAATAATAATAAGGGGTTTTCTGATGTGATTTCGGTACTTACGATTTCCTGGGTATTTTCAGTCAGGGTTTTCACTTCGGTTTCCATTGCTCTGGGAAGGTTAAAGCGCATACAGAAACCTTCTCCGGGTTTGGTTTCAGCCCAGATACGACCTTGCATTTTTTCAATTACAGCTCTGCAAACGGCCAGACCCACTCCGTAGCCTTTGGATTCGAATTCGCCGGGTAAGGTAAGATTATCATTCAAATCGAACAACATGCCCACCTGTTCTGGGGTCAGCCCGATACCATCATCGGTTACCCATACTTCAATGAATCCGGCATCTTCAGCGATACCGTCCGCCATTGTTACCTTAGTTCCGATCTTTGTTCCCAACGTGATTCTTCCGGTTCCTCCGGGAGCGTATTTGAAAGCATTCGACATGATATTGCGCAGTACAATGTCAACCAATCTTTGGTCGCCAATGGCGAAAGTGTTGTTTTGCACTTCGTTAACCAAAAGTATATCTTTAGCAAATGCAAATTCCTGATAATCATCAAGCAAATCGGTAGCCAAATGCGGAATATTTACCGTAGTCGGTTCTATTTTCAGCTGCCCCGACTGTATTTGCAGCAATAGCATGAAGTTCTGGAAAAAGCCATACAATGCAAAAATGTCTTTGTTGATGCGGTTTAAAACACTGTCGGCGGCCACAGGCTTTTTGTCATGTTTCGCCTCTAACAGACTGATGCTTTCCGACAAAGCATTGATGTTAGTATACACATGGTTGGTGAGGAACCGGAAAGATTTTTCCTGTTCTTTCATAAGCAAATCGAGTTGATTTGCCTTATCGCTCATTTCTTTTTGCGACTTGACCATATCGGGTTTAAACTTGTATTGAAACCATATATAAGCCGCCACTAAAGCAGCTGATATCAGTATGGCCCATATCAATACAACCGTACTGAGAACTCTTGTAACGGTCATTTGCTGTTGTCTCCAGTTTCTTGCATCTTCGGCAGCAACAACCAGGGTTTCGCGTTCGGCTTGCATGGCATTGATGCGATTGTCATATGCCTGGGCATCCATAGACCGGTTGGTTTCCATCAACTGGTTATAATAATTACACACAGCATCCATATTCCGAAGCTTCCTGTACGATTCAATCAACGCCTGATAGAAATATATCGATTTTTCAAGGTTGTTTCTATCTACTGCGATTTTCAGACCTTCTTTAAGAAATTCCACAGCCTCGGCATAGTTATTCCTAAACAACCATGCCTGAGCCAGATCATTATAACTATCCATGACCCGGTCCCAAAGACGCAAACGGGTTGCCATTTCGAGGATGGTTTTTTGATGTGTGGTGGCTCTCTCATAATTCTTTCTATCGATCGCTATCTGACTCAATAACGTTTGGGCGTCAATCAGCGCAAGATATTGCCGTGTGCTGTATGCCCTGTCAGTGGCGATTTGGGCATAATATATACAACTGTCCACATTTTCATATTGGTATAGTTTGGCAATGTTAACCAATATAGCTGCCTTGGTAGAATCGGACGCTACGTACATGCTTTTACGCAATTCATCAGCTTTTGGTAATCCAAAAGCGCGAGTCCCACATAACAAAAGAATGAAAAGGAATAGTATACGTATGAACATCGGGATTTAAAATAAATTTGTTTTAGGACGCAAAAATAATAAAAAATATTATCTTTGCCACTTTATATTGAGAAATACCAATAAGAAATCAAAAAATGTTTCCAAAATGAAAAATGTCTTTAGTATCGTTATCGTCTTTTTGATATTGTACGGTTGCGGCAGCGTTCCCGTAACCGGTCGTAGGCAGTTGTCGTTCATTCCTTCTTCGGAAATGAATTCATTAGCTGCCACATCCTATAAAGAAACGCTTTCCTCAAGCAAACTTTCGTCCAATGCCGAACAAACAGCAATGATTCAACGCGTGGGCGGACGTATCAGCAAAGCGGTGGAACAGTACATGTCTGAAAAAAACATGTCGTCGGCCGTCAGCGGGTTTCAGTGGGAATTTAATCTGATTGACGACCCGCAGATCAATGCCTGGTGTATGCCGGGAGGCCGAGTGGCGTTTTACACAGGCATATTGCCTATTTGCCAAAACGAAGCCGGAATAGCCGTGGTCATGGGACACGAGATAGCCCATGCGGTGGCTAACCATAGCGGTGAACGGATGAGTCAGGAATTACTGGTGCAACTGGGCGGAGTAGCGCTTTCGACGGCTTTACAGCAAAAATCAGAAATGACGCAACAAATAGCCTTATCCGTTTTCGGCGTTGGTACTCAAGTTGGCGCTGTTTTGCCGTACAGTCGCCTGCACGAATTTGAAGCCGATAAATTAGGCTTGTATTTTATGGCAATGGCCGGATACGATCCCTACGAAGCGCCCAAATTCTGGGAAAGAATGCAGGCTCTTTCTGGTGGAAACGCACCTCCGCAGTTCCTTTCAACTCACCCGTCTGACGATAAACGTATCAGTGAACTGCAGGCTGCCATACCCGAAGCAATGAAGTATTACAAGCCTCAGTAAGTCTCAAAACCTCTCGCACTGCGAGAAAAAGAAATTCGCTTCGAAGGCTGCATTCTCGTCGCTATCTGAACCATGTACTGCATTCTCACGTCCGTTTTTAGCATATTTTTTCCGGATAGTTCCTTCTGCTGCATTTTCTGGACTGGTTGCCCCGATCAGCTTGCGGTATTCTACCACTGCTTTTTCGCGTTTCAGAATGGCTACCACCACAGGCCCAGAAATCATAAATTGCACTAACCCGTCATAAAATGGCTGTTCTTTATGTACATTGTAAAAAGTTTCAGCTTGTGTTCGTGTCATTTGTACGTATTTCATTGCTGAAATTTCGAAACCGGCTTTCAGTATATCTGCTAAAATAGCGCCAATATACCCGCTTTTGACAGCACAAGGTTTAATAATGGTAAAAGTACAACTGTCCATTAAGATTTGAATATTTTGTATTGGTTGATAATTTTCAATTATCTCGGCGCAGGCGCAGGTATGTCTCCCCCTTCTTCAATGGCTATGATATTGAACGGTACTTTCAAGTGCGCCTGTATGTAAGCTCCCAAATCGAATGAATCTTCGTCATCCTTTTCATAATACCAGTTGATTTCAATCCGCCTGTTACTGTCTTCGGGGATACGGCTAAGCTTGGTAAGAATGTCCACCACACAACGTATGGACGAAGTGTCGATATATTCAAAAAATAAATCGACTTTGGTTTCCCGTGCCGCTTCCTGAATATATTGTTCTACCCAGTCAAAACAAATTTTATATAATTGTCTCGCATTTTGCGGAATCGAACGTCCGGACAACCGGATATATCCATTTTTCATAATGAATAACGGAGCCTTTTGCGTTTTTTCTATATGTATACTTTCCATAGTTTATCCCTTTTACTGCATAATTTTCAACTTCATTCCCGGTTGTATTTTACTGTTTCTCGTCAGATTGTTCCATTTCAAGATATCACTGTCGGAAACGCCTTGATACTGTCGGGCAATTCCCCATACAGTATCACCTGATTTAACCGTATGCCAGGTAACATTCCCGGTTTCAGATACCGAATGCATAACTGACTGGCTTTCTTTATTTACAGTTACAGAACTTTGTGTCGGCGTTTGCTTTGAAGCGGTATAAACCACTAATTTCTTACCGGCCACAATTCTGGTTCCGCTAAGGTCGTTCCATGCCTGTAAATTATTCGTTGTCACGCCATACCTTCTGGCAATGGTACCCAGTGTTTCACCTGAGCGGATGGTATGTACGATACGGTCTTTTCCGGCCGTACTGGCTGTAGCATTAGCTGCCGGCGCGGCAGGATTAATGGCGCGGAACGAATTGCTCAGGTACACATTTGCCTTATATTTGCTTATAGAGTCTTCCATGTCGATGTATTTGGTCGCATACGATGCCGGAAGACGCAACGCACACGGAGAGGTGTTTCCCGGAAGAATTTCCCTGCTGTATTGCGGATTAAGATCGCGCAAAAGTTGCAACGGAATATCCAGTACTTCCGAAACCTGCGCCAAATTTACGTTCCTTCGAACCATCACGGTATCCGAAACTGCAGGTATATCAATATTACGCGGAGTCAGGTTATGTTCCCTGTAATAATTCATGGTGTAGGTGGCCCCGATGTATAACGGAACATATCCTCTGGTTTCACGGGGCAGATAGGGATAGATATCCCAATAGGAGGTTTTCCCGCCCGAACGCCTGATCGCTTTGTTGACATTACCCGGACCACAATTGTAGGCTGCAATCGCTAATACCCAGTCGCTGTATATGTCGTACAAATCTTTCAGATACTTTGCTGCAGCATGTGTTGAAGCTACCGGATCGCGTCGTTCATCAACGAACGTGTTGACTTCCAACTTATACATGCGTCCTGTAGACAGCATGAATTGCCACATCCCGGTAGCGCCCACACGCGACCTCGCACGCGGGTTCAATGCCGATTCAATCACGGCAAGATATTTCAACTCGAACGGCAATCCATACAAATCCAAAATTTCCTCGAAAATAGGAAAATAATAATCTTTCAATCCAAGCATCACTTCCATGTGTTCACGTTTACGCATGGTGTACACATGGATACAACCCCTGACTACATTATTATAGGTAAGATTTACCAGCGAAGGAATCTTCTGGAGGCGCCGTATATAAATGGAATCATGAAGTTCGGTAACAAACGACAATTCGTCCACAGCAATTTCCGCAATCAGCGTATCGCTCCCGATGGACTCCTGCACATACCAAATCCGCATCAAACTGTCTAAATTTTTGTCGAAATTGGAATAGAAAAGTTCGATAGGTATAGAATCTTTTACAGCGTTAAGGTCTTTTACTGGTACCGGCATGATAGCCCACACTGTTGGGATAAACAACATCAACCCCAGTGCTGAACAAGATGCTTTATACATTTTGGATATGGCCATTCTAACGCTTAAAATGTGAGTTGCAAAGTTAAAGCAAATTTTTGAGAATTGATACCATTTTTTAAAAAACATGGTTGAATATTGAAAGAAATATTATCATCGAGGTTGAAATCCAACAGATGAGCGTCCACGTTCGCCCAAATAATATTCAACGAATATGCTGCTACCATGGCTACAATAGACCAATCGCGCCATGTTCTGAGTTTTTCTTTGCGTGTTGTGATAAATTGCAATTTCCGTTCTCTATCATATGTTGGCGGAAATCCCAAAGTTTCATGAAAGTTGGTATAGGGATCCCCATCTTTGATGTCAATATATGCTCGTCTGTAGCGGATGTATTCATTCTGCCATTTGAGGAAAACAACCACAGAGGCGCCCACAGCCGCATATACGATGGGAACTTTCCAGTATTGCCGGTTATAAATCTGCCCTAACCCCGGCATCACAGCCGACATAATGGCAGCCTTGGCAGGCGAATGTTTGGCATACACATCCATATTCAGACTGTCAAAAGGAAAAATGCTTGTCAGCGCAACAGTATCGGAAATAAAAATATAGTCAGAATCTGCAATATCTGACTGGTCTAATTTGAAAACGATGGTATCCTGCAAAACTACCTCTGACGAATCCACCGGCTCTTGCCCCGCTGCATTAAAATTGCAAAAGCATATTACGATTACAACGGTAAGATATATTTTTTGCACTTTGCTCCAATTCTTTTTTTTCAATTTTCAATTATCTTTTCAGCCATTTGCAGAATATGTTGCAATTCGGCATCCGTTCTGAATGGTATGACTACGCGCCCCGCGCCCGTAACATCCCTTTTGAGGTCGACCCTCATGCCAAAGCACCGGCTTAGTTGTTCTTTCAACTGTCGCTCGTCTTCGTTGACGGGGACAGGTTCAGAAGGTTGAGTATCTTCGTAGATGACTACTTCCTGCTCTGATGGCTGTTCGTCTGTTTCTTCTTCCTTATGGGTAGGGGGAAGAGGTAATGGCTCTGTTTCTGCGGGCGATTTGTCCGGCGGTTCAGGGTTGTTGATTTTGCGGACAGCTATCTCCACCTGCCTGACGGAAAGTTCGTTTTCAATAACATCGTGAAGCAACTGTAACTGTTGGTCGGTTTGTTCGATGTTCACCAACGCACGGGCATGTCCCATGCTAATTTGTCCCTGTCGGATTGCCAACTGAATCTCGGCGGGCAATTTCAATAAACGCAGATAATTTGCAATGGTCGATCGTTTTTTTCCCACCCGTTCGCTCACATTTTCCTGCGTCAGCTGACATTCGTCTATCAGGCGTTGATAACTGATAGCTACTTCCATGGCGTCCAGGTCTTCGCGTTGTATATTTTCTACCAGTGCCAGTTCCAGCATATTGTTATCGTCGGCATGACGGATGTATGCAGGTATTTCGGTAAGCCCGGCCATCAACGACGCACGGTAACGCCGCTCACCCGTGATAATCTGGTATTTTCCATCGTCAATTTCGCGTACTGTGATGGGTTGAATGATACCCAACTGACTGATGGACGCCGCCAATTCTTCAAGTGATTCCTGGTCGAAATGAGTACGGGGCTGGTATGGATTGACCCCTATGCTCCCAAGATCAATTGTATCTGTCGCATTGGCGTGCCTTTCGGAGATTTCTGTTTCTGACTGTTTAATGAGTGCTCCCAAACCTCTTCCTAATGCGTTTTTTTTGGCCATTTTCTTTAATTTCTAATTTCTAATTCCAAAATTCAATGATTGAATTTTTAAATTGTGGAATTATAGAATCATGTAATTATAAATTTTTCTGCAACAATTCTTTTGCCAGGTTCAGGTAATTGATGGCGCCGGTTGAATTGGCGTCATACAGGATTACCGGTTTTCCGTAACTTGGCGATTCGCTGAGCTTAACATTACGCTGGATGATGGTTTTGAATACCATTTGCCGGAAATGGCGCGTCACTTCTTCCACCACCTGGTTGCTTAGCCTTAACCGTGCATCGTACAAGGTCAACAGGAAGCCTTCGATTTCGAGTGACACATTGATTTGCGACTGTATCAGCTTGATGGTGTTGAGCAGTTTGCCAAGTCCCTCCAATGCAAAAAATTCACATTGAACCGGTATGATTACCGAATTGGCAGCCGTAAGGGCATTGATGGTAATCAATCCCAGAGAAGGCGAGCAATCGATAAAAACAAAATCGTAATCATCCTTGATTTGCTGGATGACACCCTTCAAAATATATTCCCTTTCGGGTAAGCCAACCATTTCTATTTCCGCACCTACCAAGTCGATATGTGAAGGAATTATTTCCAAACCGGGAATTTCTGTTTTTAAAACAGCCTCGTGAGGATCAATATGATCAATCGTACACTCGTAGATACTGTTTTTGATGTTCTGCAAATCGAACCCCAATCCCGAAGTTGCATTTGCCTGCGGGTCGGCGTCAATCAGCAAAATTTTCTTTTCGAGCACCGCCATGCTGGTTGCCAGGTTGATCGCCGTGGTGGTTTTTCCAACTCCGCCTTTCTGATTTGCTATAGCAATTACTTTTGCCATCTTATGAAAATTTATAACAAAAATGAATGGACAAAGATACGATTTTTTTTAATAAGTTGGCAAAATATAACAGAAGAATATTTTGAAATGCCAAAATATCCCTACCTTTGTGGTTAATTTCAATCTCTAATAAACCAAAATAAGATGATTATCAATTTATTAATAATTTTATGCGCTTACCTGCTGGGATCTATACCGTCGGCGGTATGGATCGGTAAGGCGACTAAAGGAGTGGATGTACGCGAACATGGCAGTAAAAACGCCGGCACCACGAACACGATGCGGGTGTTGGGCGTCAAAACTGGTATTCCGGTACTGCTTATTGATGTATTCAAAGGTTTTGCAGCAGTTAAGTTTGCTTTACTATCCTCCACATTTGTAGCCGGAACGAATGTATTTGTGAACTTTCAATTGATATTGGGCGCTGCTGCCGTGCTCGGACATGTCTTTCCTGTCTTTGCAGGTTTCAGGGGCGGAAAAGGAGTTGCCACTATTGTCGGTATCCTGCTGGCTTTGTATTGGCAGGCCACGCTTGTAGCAATTGCCGTATTCTTTATCACATTATTTATCAGTAAATACGTATCGCTTAGCTCCCTGATGATGGGACTGTCGTATCCTGTTTCCGCGATTCTTATTTTCAAAACAGATAGCATTACACTGAAAATATTCGCGGTGGCTGTTTGTATCCTATTGTTGATCACTCATCGTAATAATATATTGAGACTGTTGAAGGGGAAAGAAGGCAAAGCAACGTTTCTTTTCAAAAATGTGAAATGATTTTACGCCGAAATATTTTTAAAACGTGCAAAAATTCGGATAAAATTTGTCCATTTTTCTTTTCAAAAATAAAAACTTATCATTCAAAATTTGTAAAACATGCCTAAAAAATTCAACACTCTAGAAAAATTATTCCGGAAGAAAGACATTGCCACCATGTTACACGAGGCGGGGACAAACAATAATGGGCTGCGACGATCGTTAACGGCACCGAGTCTGGTAATGCTGGGAATAGGCGCCATTGTGGGCACCGGTATTTTTGTGATTACCGGACAGGCTGCCGCACAATATGCCGGGCCCGCCCTAACGATTTCTTTTGTGATTTCGGCGCTCGGCTGTGTTTTTGCAGGCTTCTGCTATGCCGAATTTGCCGCTATGATGCCTGTTTCCGGAAGCGTTTATTCATACAGTTATGCAACTATTGGTGAATTACTTGCATGGTTCATAGGTTGGACTTTGATTTTGGAATATCTGTTTGCTTGTTCGGCAGTTGCTGTCGGGTGGTCGGGCTACATGCAAAGTTTGCTGCACGGATGGGGTATCGACTTACCGTATCATTTGACACATCCCGCGTTCGAGCACATCAACGGGGAATGGGTGTCGACGGGCAGTCTGATTAATTTTCCTGCCGTATGTATTGTCGCCATTATCACAGCGGTATTGTTGTGCGGTATCCGGCAATCGGCGCGGGTCAACAGCGTAATTGTAGTGATTAAGGTTTCCGTCATTCTTTTGTTTATCGGTTTCGGCCTTTCATATGTCGATACATCGAATTGGCTTCCCTATATACCCAAAAACACGGGCGAATTTGGACATTTCGGATGGAGCGGCATCATGCGTGGCGCAGCGGTGGTATTTTTTGCCTATCTCGGATTCGATGCGCTTTCAACGGCAGCACAGGAAACCCGACATCCACAACGGGATATGCCCAAAGGGATATTGATTTCTATCGCTATCTGCGCCTTACTCTATATAGCGGTAACCGTCGTTCTTACGGGTATTATCAGATATGACCGGCTGAATGTGGATGCACCTATCGCTTTAGCCCTTGATCATGTCGGTTCTGGTTTGGCATGGATGAGTCCGCTTATCAAATTAGGCGCCATTGCCGGCATCAGTTCTGTAATTTTGGTGATGATGATGGGTCAATCTCGTATTTATTACGCCATTTCGAACGACGGATTGTTGCCTCCATTATTTGCAAAAATAAGCGCTAAACACGGCGTACCGAAAAATGCTACGATTTTTGCAGGCATAGCCACCTCGATCATTGCTGGCATTTTCCCGCTAAGCGTACTGAGCGAGTTAGTGTCTATCGGAACCTTGATGGCGTTTGCGATCGTATGTATTTCGGTAATGGTATTACGCAGAACGCATCCCGAACTGAACCGCCCTTTCAAAGTGCCGTTTGTATGGCTTATTCCCTCGTTGGGCGCTTTTATCTGTATCGTCCAAATGCTTGCTCTCCCGTGGATAACATGGATTCGTCTCATCCTCTGGACAGTGGCCGGATTCGTTATTTATTTTATTTATGGCAGGCGGAATAGTTATTTAGGAAGAAAAGGGTAAAATCAAAAATTGAAAATTGAAAACATGGCTGAAAAATTCTTCACATTAGAAACCACTGTTGTTCCTTTGCCTGTGGAAAACGTGGACACCGACCAGATTTTCCCCGCCCGTTTCCTGAAAGCGACTACCCGCGACGGTTTCGGCGAAAAGCTTTTTCGCGATTGGCGCTTCGATGTGAACAACCAACCCGTTGCATCGTTTGTGCTTAACAATCCCGCCTATTCGGGTAAGATTCTTGTCGCCGGCAAAAACTTCGGCAGCGGTTCGAGCCGTGAACATGCTGCGTGGGCGATTTTCGACTATGGTTTTCGCGCCGTTGTGTCGAGCTTCTTTGCGGATATTTTCAAAAACAACGCTTTGAACAACGGTTTGCTTCCCGTTCAGGTGAGTACGGACTTTTTGACAAAAATATTTTCCGCCGTAGAGAAAGAGCCGGAAACAAAAATCAGGATTGACCTCGGAAAACAGGAAATCACACTTTTATCAAGCGGCGAAAATGAATCGTTTGACATCAATCCGTACAAAAAAACATGTCTGCTCAACGGATATGACGATATTGATTATTTGTTGAGCATCAAAAATGAAATTGAAACATACGAAAAAAATAAATGAAGTATATCGAAATCATGGACACCACACTGCGCGACGGGGAACAGACGTCAGGCGTGGCTTATACGGCGTCTGAAAAGTTGCATATATCGCGTTTGCTGCTCGAAGAGGTGAAGGTTGACCGCATTGAGGTCGCTTCGGCGCGGGTATCGGCAGGCGAGTTGGAAGCGGTGAAGCGCATTACCGCGTGGGCTGCAAAAACCGGTCGTTTGGAACAGGTGGAAGTGCTGGCATTCATTGACGGTATGCAATCCGTCGGCTGGATACGCGAGGCAGGAGCAAAAACGGTTAATCTGTTGAGCAAAGGTTCGCTGAAACATCTCACGGGACAATTGCGCAAAACGCCCGAAGAGCATGTAAGCGACATCCGGCAAATCATCGGCAACATAGCGCAGTCGAGCATGAA
>Ga0123354_10006884_pt1:5000-16980 | contig 16980 bp, 14 predicted proteins | sample TergutLab28metaG_2_FD_97872 | JGI IMG/M metagenome (GOLD analysis project Ga0123354, IMG submission 97872) | Labiotermes labralis P4 segment gut microbial communities from Petit-Saut dam, French Guiana - Lab288 P4 | ecosystem: Host-associated > Arthropoda: Insects > Digestive system...
GCTCCAGTATTAGTGTAAGTTTGCCTGTTATTGGGAGAGATTATTTCTGGCAGAGTGACATCTGAGGTCTCCCTCCTGTACGCGATATATTGAGGTTTACGCTAAACTGGCTACAGCCACCCGCATTTATTGCGAACGCGTGTCCTTGGTATAAGTCACTTCGCTATTGTAACAAACCCAGTCTTCAACCCTCAGTCCCTCACTTCACTTAGCCCTAATGTATTTGTGTTGGTGAAGTTCTGAATTAATCACAGAACAGTGGCGGCTTGGCTCATTCGATACGATAATATTTTGCTTTAAAATTATCGGGATTTTTCGTCGGGAAATCCGATGACAGTGGAAACAGAATTTACTGCTTCTTTTTGTAACGGAGACGCAGTGCTTCCAGTGATATAGAAACGTAACTATGAAAATATGAGTGACTTTAGGGTTATGCTTCAGCACAGAGAAGAAGGACGCAATTCCATGAAGTTAGTTACTTAGTTGTGTACTTAATTAACCCTTTACCTGCTAACGTGGAGAATATGGTGAGCTCCGAATAATGCTAGCAAAGGGCAGATGGGATTTAGCTCGGCGTTTAAAGGGTTGATTTTATTTCCACGGAATCCATAATTGAAGGCGTAGTGTCACAGTTACAAAGCCCATAGCCTGTGTAATAGAACTCCTGACCTCTCGTCTCTCCGTCTGTCACTTTGTGAATAGGGTGGGTGTAGCACGAATAAGACCCTATGTTCGAAGGTCAACATTTATTGGTTACTGATGCAGTGATGGACAGACATATGTATGAAACAACCGTCCTGAGATGGTAGCAGTCCAGGTGAAACGGAAGTGACCTGCAATAGCACAAAGTAGCTTTAATAGTACACAATTACTGGAATAATATACTCTTATAAGGATAGGATTTATTTATTCTGGTCCTTTGTTAATTATTTTTATTCTTCTTCCAAATTCACGTTTTGTTTGTTTCAAATTAATTCTCTTGTCCAGAAGTTGGATATACGTAGTTATTAAGTCAATTCTATTGCATAGTCGATGCATTTCGGAATCGGAATAAGAGAATTACAATGGCAAAATGTTTGCTTGTAAATTTATGGAACTGAAGAAAACGAAGTAAAGTAATAATTAATTAGTCTGCGAAGTTCACCTTTAATTCTTAATGAATTTTGGAAACTTCGGCCGAAAAAGTAAATGGAAGTATATTACTGATTATTTCACTAAAAATGACACTCTTCTATGGAATTGTTGGAGTATGCTGCATTATTGAATTAAGTGAAGAAAACGATTAAAAGTAATTATTGATTTCTTTAATCGTGTCTACGCATTTTAGAGTTTCCTGGTGTAATGAGCCAAGTTCTGACAATTAATCAAAAGTAATGTCTAATCAGCTAAGAGCCTGAATGTAAACATACTTTTGACACTAAGAATTTAATAAGGAAACTGGAGTAGGGACAGCTTTAAGGAAACTTCTCTGTGACTTATATCGATTAGTTGTTTAATCATTAATGAAGAAAATAATTGTGCTGAGACTATTGTTCCGACGTTAGTCTACAGAAACTGAAGAACCCAAAAAATTCAAGCAAAGAAGTACTAAGACTGAGATTCGAAACCGTAACCACTGAAGTCATAGAAGATTTTTCATTTTCACCAGCCTGAGTTTTGAATCAAGACTAGGCGTTGAACTAAAATAAGTGCACATTTCTAAAACACATTACTAAAGGAAATACAAAAGAATTTTTAGAAATTAAGGGAAGACGAGGAAGAAGAAGTAATCAGCTACTGGATTATCCTAAGGAAACGAAGGGTACTTGAAATGGAATGTCGAAGCACAAATCGCACCTTGTGAACTCGTTTTGATAGTAACTATGTACCTGTAGTCAGACAGACCAAGAAGGAATTAGTAAATGAATGAGCGTTGCTCTTACCTCAGAATTACCCACGCTCTTCTTGTTTCATAACTGAACATTTCAAATTTTGAAAACAAAGCTGTGCTAGGCGCATCGTGTTCGTATCAAATTTTATGAAGGCCTGAAAATTTGAATATTTGTCTTAGTGTTACAATCCCTGATTCCAATTTAATAGTATGTAGGTTTTCCACAGGACATTCCAGGCACCGTGGAGAAGAAAACATTTAAATGACTCTGCCGATAATTCAAAACTTCTCAACTATACAGCAGCCTGGATGGTTACCCACGAAGTGGTCCTATCAATTTTGATAATGTACCTGTGTGATGAGTTTGCCATGAGAGGACATATTATTTTTCGGCTATTACACGCTCCATGATTGCTAAGAGTGCAATGCAGTGTAATATTAATAATCTTGCTATGTTACGCACACCGTTGTTTTACGTGTTCCGTAAGATTTATAAGCTAAATGCCAAGTATCACAATGTAACATCAATGAATCTGTTTTATTAATGGAGACGCATTGAGCTTCTTGTGAGGTGTGATTTGAATTTTTATATTCCGTCAGTTAAATAAATTTTTTGCTTCAAAGCCTTTACAAGGAACACATCATCCGAATTATTCAGTCCGTCATTTATTTAAACTCACGTGCTTCTTTCCGCAAAGCGACAGATCTGTCTTCTAATTTAGCTTTCAACGTAGTTCAAAAAACAGTAGTTTGTTGCTGGGTTACAAGAACGAAGTAGGGCCAACAGTAGAACATAAACGCTGAAAAATTCTAGGTTTTGAGGATACAATTTTCAATATGTAATAATTTTAGCTCCGTCTTTTCCAAGTTTTTGTCTCCAAGTAATCGATATATATCCCCGTGTAAGGTAAATAACTATTCAAATATTCTTGTGGAATTTCCTCTAAGTAAGGTCCAGATTCCCTTAGATTTAGATCCCCTCGTTTAATTTTTTGTGACTTTTTGTACATTGTCTATAATAATTTATTTCCTAAGATCCTACTCAGTCCAAACTCAGCCAGTATTTTCTGTTGTGCTGAAAGAGCTGAGAAAAATTCTTTTAAAATTCGTGTCACAAAAGCACTTGTAAACGTATCGTAGTAGGTATCGGTAACTTCAGTCACAACCAACACAAACGTGGCGAACAATTTTATTGGACGGCAACTACTTTCGACCCTAGACTCGGGTCATCATCAGGCCGTGATGCCTGTAAGTGAACATATAGGGAAACTAAAACCCGTAAGTTGGCGATCTCCAATCTTATACTAAAAATACTTTTAAAATACGGTGGACCCGGTAGCTCAGTCGGCATAGTGACTGAGCTGCAGGGCTGGACTGTCCGGGGTCGAATTCCGGTGGGGACGAGATTTTCCGCCCGTCCAGACCGGCCCTGGGGCCCACCCAGCCTCCTATAAAATGGGTACTGGGTCCTTCCCAGGGGTAAAGTGCAGCCGGGGCGTGCTGCCGACCACTCGCTCCCTTCTAGTGCCGCAGTCATGGAAGAGTAGAGCTGTACCTCTACCCACCCTCTGGGTCACACCGGGCCTGTAACGGGATCACTTTACATTTTTACTTTAAAAGGCCAATAAACACGTGCAGGGTTCACTATGGATATATTTCCTAGTGCCCCCATGTGAATTATTTTTAATGTAAAATTGGGAGTTTTCCAACTCATGTTTTTATATTCTGTTAAGTTCATATTCTTGTGTCATGACCTGCTGATGACCTGAGTGTAGGATCGTATCTACTTGTCTTCTACTAAAATTGTTCGCAAATATTTTGTTGGTGGTGACTGAAGATATTGATTAATATGGAGGAAGAAGGTTGGGTACAGTGTAGAGAGGAACTGAAGCCAGCCGGATGAATTCCGGCCGCGAAAAATTTTATTGGTGTTGATACGATGTTGTAAATAATATTTTCAAGTTATTGTTTATTTATTTTATTACTTTCGATGATTCTCTCTGTTCAATATTTTGAACTGAAATAACGGATAAAAGATGAGATAAGTATGGCACATAGTAATCATTGTAAAGAAGATATAATCATACACGCTTTAGGTTCCTGTGACCGTGCATAGTGAGCAAAGTGTGAAGAGAGAGAAAACCAACAAAATGCAACAATCACATATTTATTATCAACTTCTGTCTAAACATGTTTCGGGCATCATTCTGCCCATCTTCAGGAGAACAACGACCGTGTGATACTGCATTTGGTGTACTGCGCTGATTCTGCTGGATGTGGTTGGTAGCGGTTGTGGGGCGCTGCTTTGTAGGATGCGAGCACTGTGAAGGTTACTGTTCGACAGTAACCTTCACAGTGTTCGTATCCAGCAGAATCAGCACAGTACACCATACGAAGTAACACACGGTCTTTGTTCTCCTGAAGATGGGCATAATGATGCCCGAAACATGTTGAGACAGAAGTTGATAATAAACATTTGATTGTTGCATCTTGTTGGTTTTCTCTCACTTCACACAATAATCAAACATATTTTGGTCAAAAATCTGAAGCAAATGACGAATAAACAACATATAAAGCTAAGTGGAATGATAATATTATCACGCATATTATGTCTTTAGATTGGGGGAGTGAGATGTTTGTTTAGTTAGCTCAGGACAGGAAGAAAGTTAGGAGGGTTTTGTGAGCACTGTAATAAGTTTTCACTTCCTTCAAATATGTGGAAATATAGACTAGTGTTTCAAATCCTTTTTTTGTCAAGAAAGACGTATTTATCGGGCGATCCATTAACAACTGGTAAAGAATAATGCGTGATGGAACAAAATGAATGTGCTTGTAACAGGTCTTGCTTTGTCACTCTGCAATTTTCAGTAGTCTCTTTGTCCGTTCGATGAGATTCTGTTTTGACGACAGGTAAGACAAAACATCTGCGGACTTTTCCAGTAAACGCGACGTAGACCTGTTAAAAGCTGCAAGAATGTAGAGGGATCCTTCAAAGTGAATGTATTTGTATTTTGCTCTATACATAACCAAAGACCGGCATTCCACAGAAACACAGAACAATATTCGTATGCATAAATATTCTGTATTCGTTAGAAGACGAATGCATATAATCTGAAATTCGTAAAGGAGATACTACACAAAACAGACAATACTGTCGGTGCCTAAAATTATGCCGATGATTTTCTCAGTTTTAAAGGAGTCTCATTGTTCTTGAAGAGTCCACTGGAAAAGCCAAACAATGAACTGTTTTGCAAAAGTTAGCAAAACAGTAATTCAAAATCACACATGTAGGGTGAAACTCAACATCTAAAATTTAAAATGTTAAATCTTAATATGCAAATCACACTTATAGTTTAATAGGCCTACGTATATATCGGGAACCGCGGTGGCACAGTGGTTAAGGTGCTGTGCTACAAATCGGAAGGTTGCTGGTTCGATCCCAGCTGGTGTCATTAGAAATTTTCATTGATATAAAATCCTTCCGATCGCACTATGGCCCTGGGGTTGACTCAGCCTCTAACAGAAATGAGTACCAGGAGCATTTCCTGAGGGTAAAGGCGGCCGGTTCGTAAAGCTGACAACCCTACCACCATCCTGTGCCGCTGTCACGAAATCTGGGAGCCTTAACTTCCTGGAACCCTCTGGGCCACTCCAAGCATATAATGGGACTACTTTATCTTTACGCATATATCTACATCATTTTCAAATCTACAGTTTGTAAATGATTTTAACCTTTTTTACGTATAACAGGTTACTGAATCTGGTATCTTTAAATATCGATCTATTTTCCGATAATAGTATGTTTTATTTTGTTTGTTGCAATAATTTTACCCCTTACATTTTTAAATTAACGTTTCAAAATTTTCAGAGTTTCAAAAGTGGTAGGTTTTTGACCTAATAGTTTGTTGCATATTGTTGTTGTCTGTCACGCCCATATCACTAGTTATTTTGGAGTTTCCAAAGAAATAAATTTCTTTTTCTCTCTCTCTTTTTCAGAAACAAGCATTTAATTTGCATAACTCTGCCTTCCATTCAGTTACGGATTCAGTATTTTAGAGACAGAATCTTCCTTTATCATAAAACTGGCTGTAACTCATGTGTTAGCTTGCTACTTTTAAATCTGACATCAGTATCAACAATATGTCTCTCCTATCAATTATAGACGTTAGAAAAATAGTAGCGTCCTTTCTTCCGTTCATATAGGGTGGGTCAAAAGAAGGTATACAGACCATAAATATTATACTATATCCTACTGTATACCTACTTTTGGCCCATCGTGTATATAGTGACATCTTTGAAAGCTGTAGACGATCATCTTTAATTTAGGCATATTTGTTTTAGGAAAATTAAAAGTAACAGCATAGCTGCCTTGTCTTATAATCTTGTAAATGAAGCCAACTTGGTGCAAAATTTTTCTTAGTACGTTTATTTCTTTTCTGTACATGTTTCGGGCGACTATGTGCCCATCATCAGGAGAAATAACTGTATTTCTGAGGCACTTCGTACTTGTCACTGTGTGGATGGTGACTGATGACAAGAACCAAGTGTTGCATAGATACAGTTATTTCTCCTGATGATGGACACACAGTAGCCCGAAACATGTAGAGAAAAGAAATAAACATACTAAGAAAAATTGTGTACCAAGCTGGCTTTATTTACAGGATTATACAAGGATGCACGGTCAAAAAAACATAAAAACATAGCTGCCGTTTGAAAAATCGTCCGACGTTAAAGTTAAGCCTGACTGATACCTAACTTCATGTCGCCAAGGCTAACACGAATCAAAGTTTGTTACAAAAGAGCATACTTCAGTACAAATGCTATTAACTATTTCGGTACTGATTTATAACTTTTTTTTTTTTTGCTTGATGTCTTCGTTTTAAATCTACCATCACGGCGTTTAAGGCCATTCAGTATTACTTTATGATACATAAAGTTAAGGCGGAAATTTGTTATCACTGTTCAATAAGGAAAGTTTTTAAGTCACGGCAGAAATGCTTCTTCCGTCTACAAACTTCAGTTCTTCAGGGACTCTGAAGATCAGAACTTGTAATATTTCATATTTCAACAATGTATCTCCCGTTAAAGTTACAGAAAAGATTGAGAAAGAGGATAGTGCGTGAAAGAACATACGAACGTCAGGGAGAGAAGGAAGAAAGTCTCGTATATAAGAAATGAATAGCCTAAAAATCATTTGGCTTAATATCTTTGGAATGACTTAATCGAAGTGTTTGGGCTTGGTCAGAAGAGAAAACTTTGAAGAAAAAGTGCGTTTGTGAAAGAGTGATGTCGCCTGATCTAAGAGAGGAAATGTTTGGTTTTCCTTTTGAACGCGGCCGTAAATATTCGTGTTGCGTAAAATGCTAATAATATTATGAATAACTGAAAGATTCTGAGCTTTCTCAAGGTTCATAAGGTTCGTCATCCTCGTTGTGTTGATAATAAACTAGATTGGAGTGTATAAACTTGTCTAACACAACTATATGATGGTAGAGATATGTATATAATTTATTACATAAAGAACAACTACATGTTTCGGCACTTTTCATTAGTCATCTTCAGGTTTATAAATAAAGGAACTTAGTAAGCAGCTATACTCGACTTGCGTGTGTTGTATACTCCCCGTGTAAATATTTGTAACTGCAAGAATATTAAGAATTATAAAATATTACGATGTGAGTCGTGTCTATGAAGCAATGACTTTCTGACATTTGCCACAGTTCACTGCACTCAAGAAGCTATCGATACTGTAATTCCAGCAAAAGGTAGGGGCTACCTCACGTTTTACATTATGATGTTTAGACACAGTATATAAAGTTGTTCGCCGTGAACAGATGAAGAATTCAGATGTGCCGATGGCTTTTTATAGTACAGTGACTCGAAGACGCGATTTATCTTGAACTACAATCACCGTCGCCTTGTTGAAGTGCTAAGCCCCAGGGGCTCATTTCCATAGTCGTAAAGCCATATAATGGAAATCAAACAGCAGACGCTTTGTTGTGTTTTCCAGTCAGTAGTAAAATCGCAACGCAGAATTAGTTAATGTCTGTGTTCTATGTGGGGGTAAAGTGGAGCCCTTTCTTTCCAGTGTTTAAAACAAGTGCTAGTGAAGTGAATTGCAATTATTGTAGGAAGTCCCTCATGTTAAGTACTTTTTGAATTTCCTGCCGTCAAATCACACTGCAGGTGTTTCGAGTGCCAGTGGAGCTGACAAGAATTAGATCATCTGAAACAAACCTTACTCAGATTAGATCATGTGCTGGATGTTTATTCAGTTGTTGTTGTTGATGTTGTTGTGGTTATCTTCTTTTTCTTCTCCTTTTTCAAGGAAATATTCAAGTCCCTAACCGACTTATTCTTACTCCAAAAGGAAGGGGGGGGGGGGTGTGGGATGAATCAAAATGCTCGGTATCTGAGGAACAGAATTTTGAGAAGGTCACTGTGAGTCTCGATATTTCTGCTGTAAAGTCTCTTCACAGCCTTTGACAGCAGACCAGGATTTCGAAATTTACCTTTCTGTTTGAAGTTTATTTTTTTCCGAAGAAGAACGTCAAAGCAAGAATATTAACTTTTTACGGACGTGTGAGGAATGGGGACGTAACAACACAACATTCGTAGTGCATTAAAATGTTCCAAGTTTTAATTTTAATGTGTTAAAAATTTCATGAACTCATAACTCTGTATTTCTTTAAAATAAAATATTATTTTTGGGAAAGAACCAAAAGTCAGACATACAGTTCCTTATATTCCAGGTCATCTGCACGCAAGAAACAAATTACAAAATTGAGTTGCATGATTATGAGAATGCTTGCTACCATTCAATGCAGATTATTCTTTCTTTTCCTTCTGGTTTCTGAATATAGAGGGTGATTGTGTCGCTAAAGGCACAAACTATTGTCTATAAAAAATTCTGTTATTGAGATAATGACTTGAAAATTTATATACACATACCGGGAAGGATGCAAAACATACCTGCTCATAATCGATGCTAAAACTGGTCTCCTTTCACATCCAAGCAGACTTGAATGCATTTCTCCAAATTCTGGAATACTTTTCCCAAAGTGTCAACGTTGACGGCTTGAATCTCTTGGCGTATATCGTCTTTGAGTTGTTCAATTGTGCGGGGTGTATTTTTGTGCACTTTTCCCTTCAGTAGGCCTCAAAGAATGAAGTCGGCAGGCGTTAGAGCGGCTTCTCCTTGTCTCTAACTTTTTAACCAATTTCTGGATGGAACACTTCGATGGTGCACGTCTTTCACCAAATTCCGTTCGAAATGCCGTCTGGCGTGCTTTAAACGAACCTGTTTGCCAGTATTTACGAACGAGAAAACCGCGCTGTTCGACCGTATACATAGACAACAGTTTGGGGCCTCTAGCGAGAGACTCACCCTGTATAAAGACTAAACTATTCCAAAAAATGGTTTTATTTTTTACGTTGTTTTTGAGTACAAAACTTGGTTTGGCTCATTAAAAAATAACACTTTTATAAAAATTATTTGAAATCAGTGTTAGGGCGAGTATTTAGACCGAAAAAGTAAGAAGCTTTCCAAATTCCATTAAGTGTTACTTCATAAAATTTACTGGTCATCGAATATCAATAATATTATCAAATAACGAGAATTAGTTACGTGAATCGTAAAGAGGACGTACGAAAATGCGCAGTAAATTTTAGTGAATAATCTTAACGTAAGGCAATACTTGGAGTTCTTAGAAATGGTGCCAACGACAATACTAAAAAGCAAGAGTAAGAATTAAAAAAAAATCCATGGTTAGTATTGCATTTAAGATTATTAATCATTCACACTGATGCCAATATGGGAACGTGTCAAGTAACGGACGGTGCCCATGAAACACGAAGTAATTCATCTGATGGATCAGGCAAAATAACGAACACAACAATGTTTCAAGTCTAGTCGAATGTAGCGGATAGAAGCACGGGAGTTAAAAACAATATTCAGCTTGCAGTATTTAACCCATTTGTAGTTACAATGGTTACGATTGACGAAATTTAGGAATTAATTTCTATATATGTATCCACAATAGGAAATATTTTTCTGCCCGATATTTTACTCAAAGATTTGAATTTTCACTTCACTCTAGTGGACTATGTCTAAGAAAGCTGCTGCAGTGTTGAATATTTATAGGGCCTTGTGGGGAAATGAGTGGAAAAAGGGGTAGTAAAATTTACGATCTCCTTGTATAATACACAGGAAACGTTACATACCCGAATAGTAAGAATTGTGAAATTTAAAAAAGAGACGTTCCACGCGTTAACTTTATGCCCGAGAATTTTATCTTCAACAGTTTGCTAATCTTCTGATCGAAATTTACTGTGAATGCGAAGATTTGTTTTACAACACTGAACGCCAATGATTTTACTTTCACATGCTGATGAAAGCATTTTAGGTTCTGATGAATGAAATTATTACATTTTTGGAAATGACATAAGAAAATACTAGAGACAAAAAATATGAAAGAAGGTTCTACCGTTTTAGATTATTAAAAATAACTTAATAATTTAAGTTTCAAGCTTAGAGAAGAAATAATTTAATATCATTTCATTACATTACAAGAAATCCTGATAAAATGTAGGTTCTGAAAATACAAACAAGAAATAAAAATGTATACACTTTTAAACATTCTGTCGACACAATTCAAATATCCGACACTTCAATTACTCAGAAATTATCAGACTGCTGAGAAACGAATTTTAAAATTGATTTCAAGTTTCTAAGATTTTTGGGACAAAATTTACTAAGCTCTATGCAACATACAATTTTGACTTTAAGAAAAGAAGAGAAGATAGACAACTGCCGTTGATGTAGCTCAATCTGTAAAGAAAAGTTTAGTGACATTTGAGTGCCAAATTTTTGTATATTTATCTACACTTCAATTTCTGAAATCCATTGCAATTGAATGCCAAATACATGCAATATTTGGCAGGATACGTATGAATAAACAATATTTTTCACTCGAGAAACGGAATGAGCTCAGAATGTTTACGAACAACAGATAATCATTAATAGTGAAAGCTACATAAATACAAAGTTAATTACGTAAGGAAAAATAAGGATTAAAACTTGCCAAAAAAATGTCTGATTTGATACATTGTATTATAACAGTCATCAAATAAATAATATAATTCATGTTTCCTTTTATATTAAATTAGGATCTAACAAATTTTATTTTAATTATGTTTTTTATATTATGAAATGTGGTATCTTGGTATTCTTATAGTATCATACGACACTTATATTTATTTCTCAAATTGTGTGACCCACCACCATTCACTGTGGCCCTTATGCAGCAAGCAATTTTACATGAATTCCCTGAGGACAGGACTTTCCGAAAATTCTATGAGTCAAATTAATATCAACCCACAAATAACAGGTTATTTCATAATCTTCCACGGTGTTCTTGGTGCTCTGTACATTTGAGAATGCATTTAACGTTCCCTTGAATATAAAACCCATCTAGCCTTTGTAAAAGTAAAGGTAAAGCAGTCCCATTACAGACCTGGGCAGGCCCAGAGGGTTCCAGGAAGTTAAGGTTCCCAGATTTCATAACAACGGCACAGGATGGTGGTAAGGTTGTCAGCCTTACGCACCGGCCGCCTTTACCCCCAGAAAATGTTCCTGGTACTCATTTCTGTTAGAGGCTGAGTCGACCCCAGAGCCATAGTGCGATCGGAAGGATTATGTCAATGAAAAATCCACTGACACCAGCTGGAATAGAACCAGCGACCTTCCGATTTGTAGAGCAGCACCTTAACCACTGTGCTACCGCGGTCCCCTCCATCTAGCCTTTGTATTATTTGAAATTTTAACATCAGAACCACTGAAGGAAATGTTCAGATATAGGCTGTATGGTTTATGATATCAAACATTCGAGATGTGACGTAATTAACGTCAAATACTAAATTGCCTTTGTTACTAGCCTTTGCAATTTGTTTTAATACGAGCCGTCCCGTTGTGTTGTAACAATAATGTGATATTTATTACCGTCTAAAAATAACAACATACGTAATCAATAATATGACAAACATTTGTAGTTAACTTCTAGGCAACATGTTTCGGCTGTAAAACAGCCATCATCAGCCCAAAGTAGAACA